>Ga0070707_100001807_pt1 | contig 20559 bp, 17 predicted proteins | sample KBSK5502metaG_FD_65468 | JGI IMG/M metagenome (GOLD analysis project Ga0070707, IMG submission 65468) | Corn, switchgrass and miscanthus rhizosphere microbial communities from Kellogg Biological Station, Michigan, USA - KBS K5-50-2 metaG | ecosystem: Host-associated > Plants > Roots >...
ACGCCCCGGTCGGAGAGCATCAGGTAGTTGTCTTCGTTGCCCGACCGGACGACACCGACGTCGGTCCGGGCCGCACAGGTGAAGTGCACGTGGCTCCGTTATCTGAGCAGCATGAACGCGATGATCCCCAGGACGACGACCACGACGGTGACGATTACCCACTTGGGGACGCCAGGGGGTTTGGGCGCGGGGGCTCGCAGTGGCCGCCGGGGCGTGATGGCCGGCGAGGGCGCCGTGGCGGGGGAGACACCCGGTACCATCCGCGTGCCCACCCGCTGCTGGATGCCGGTGGTATCGTCCGTGGACTCGAACAGGGTCGTGACCTCGCCGAACCGGATCGCCGCGCCGGGGCCCAGCGGAGTCTCCTCGATAACCCGCTCGTCATCGACGTACGTCCCGTTGGTCGACCCCAAGTCGCTCAGGATCCAGATGCCTTCCCGCCGCTGCAGCTTGGCGTGCGCCGCACTCACACTCTGCTCGGGAATCACCAAGTCGTTGTACTCGGCCCGGCCGATGTTCACCACCGGCGTTCGCACGAAGAGCCGCTTCCCCTTGAGGCTTCCGCTCCGCACCAGCAGCGAGGCGATCGGCGCGTCCACCACGGAGATCGGCGTCACCGGGCCCGAGGGCGGCTTGGCCGGTACCCCGCCCACGCCGAACATCGTGTTGAAGAGTCGTTGCTGCGCACCGCTCGGCGCCTCTCCGGGGATGGCGGCGACCGGGGTCTCCGGCGGCGGCACGGGCGCCGGCGGCGGGGCGGCGACCGGCGGCGGGGCGGCAACCGGCGGCGGGGCGGCAACCGGTGGCGCGGGTGCCGCCTCGGCGTAGAAACGGAACTCGTCGGCGCCGATCCGGATCACGTCCGCGCGCTGGAGCACGCAGGAGCCCTCGATCCGGTGACCGTTGACGAACGATCCATTGGTGCTCGTATCCACCAGCACGAAGCCCTGCTCCGTCGCCACGATCTGCGCGTGCCGGCGGGACACCTCGTGGCCGGGGACGACGACGTCCGCGCTCGCGTCCCGCCCGATGACCAGGGCGGCGCCCACCTGGTACTCCCGCCCGTCCGTGAGGCACACGAGACGCCCCCCGCTGACCACGGCCGGAGCAGCCGGTCTGGGCGGGGCGGGCGGCGAGAATTTCTCGAAGGCGGAGGAATCGAAAAACTTCGTGTGGCCGGCCCGGGCCGGGTCGACGACCAGCAGCTCGTGCGTCCCGATCTGGATCTTGTCGCCGTGCAGCAGCGGCGTCGGGTCGTCTCCCTGGCGGACGCCGTTCACCAGGATCTCCGCGCCCTGTGACGCGCGGCGGATCGCGGCGGAGCCGTTCGCGAGCCCCTGGACGATCGCGTGGCGCGGCTCGACGCCCTCGCCGGACAGCGGGAGGGCGCAATCCGAGCCGGAGCCGACGACCATCTCGCCGGCGGCGATCGGGTATCGCAGGCCGCCGACCTCGAGTTGCATCATGGAGCCGGTTCCAGGACCGTCATCGGGGTGCCAGTCAAGCTATCGGCCGCCCCCTAACCGCGCAAGCCAACGTGGGTTACCTCCCGCGCCCCCGACGAAGGCCCTTGACCGCGGAGTTGCAGCTGGTATAGGCGCTCGTACAGCCCCTGCTGCGCCAACAGCTCCCGGTGACTCCCCCGCTCCCGGATTTCGCCGTGGTGCATCACCAGGATCTCGTCGGCATGGAGGATCGTGCTCAGCCGGTGAGCCACCACCAGGCTCGTGCGGCCGGCCATCAGCTCCGCGATCGCACGCTGGATCTGCGCTTCGGTCTCGGTATCGACCGAGCTCGTAGCCTCGTCCAGCACGAGGATGCTGGGATCGCGCGCGAGGGCCCGCGCGAAGCTCAGGAGCTGCCGCTCCCCCACGCTCAGGCTCCGGCCCCGCTCCCCCAGCACATGCCGATAGCCCGCCGGCAATCGCTCGACGAACCGCGCCGCACCGACCCGGCGGGCAGCCGCCTCGGCGGCCTCCGCCGGAATCGGGGCATCGAGCACGAGGTTGTGGAGAATGTCACCCGTGAAGAGGAAGAGATCCTGCTGGACGAACCCGATGAGCCCCCGAAGATCGGCGCTCGCGAGCTCCCGGATATCTACCCCGTCGATCGTGATGCGGCCCTGCTGGGGATCGTAGAATCGCAGCAGGAGGTTGACGATCGTGGTCTTGCCCGCGCCGGTGTGCCCCACCAGAGCCACCGTTTGTCCCGGGCTTGCCCTGAACGAGACGCCTTTAAGCACCCAGGGCGCACCCTCGCCGTACCGGAACCATACCCCGTCGAAGACCACCTCGCCGCGGGAGGGCCGGACCAGGGGGCGGGGCCGGGCCGGCTCCGGCACCGTAACCGGCTCGTCGAGCAGTCGGAACACGCGCTCGGACGATGCCATCGCGCTCTGCAGGAGGTTGAATTTCTCCGACAGATCCTGGAGCGGCTGGAAGAAGCGTCGGGTGAGCTGGATGAACGCCGCCAGCACGCCGACGGTCACGGTTCCGCCCACCGTGCGCAGCCCGCCGTACCAGAGCAAGAGCGCCAGCGCCACGGCCGTCAGAACCTCGATCACCGGGAAGAAGATCGCGTAGATCGTGATCGAGCGGAGGTGCGCCTCCAGGTGGCTCGCATTGATCTCCCGGAACTCCCGCGCCGACGCCCGCTCCCGCCCGAAGAGCTGGACGACGCGCATCCCCGACAGATGCTCCTGGAGATAGGCGTTGAGCCGCGCCAGGCGCACGCGGATGTCGCGGAACGCCTCCCGCACGCTCCGCCGGAAGAGCGTCACGGTGAGCCAGACCAGCGGGATCACCGCGAACGCGACCAGCGCGAGGCGCCAATCGGTGGCGAGCATCATCAGCATGATGGCCACCAGCGTGAACACGTCGCCGAACACGGTCACGACGCCTGAGGAAAACAGCTCGTTCAGCGTCTCCACGTCCGAGGTGACCCGGGTCATCAGCCGCCCGACCGGATGCCGATCGTAATAGGGGATGCTGAGGCGCTGGAGATGCTCGAAGATCTGGAGCCGCAGGTCGTACATCACCCGCTGCCCGACATAGGTCGTAAGCAGCGTCTGACCGTACTCGCACAGGAACTCGAGGCCCAGCGCCGCGAGATAGAACATCGCGAGCGTGCTCAGGAGGCCGAGATCGCGGTGGGGGATGGCGATGTCGAGCGCGCGCTGCGTGAGCGCGGGGCCGACCAGCGTGAGCGCCGCGCCGCCCAGCAGCAGGACCACCGCCCCCGCGACTGCCAGCGGGTATGGCCGGAGGTACAGCAGCAGGCGCCGGAGCAGGCCGGCGTCGTACGCGCGGTCGAGCGGCTCGTCGGCCGCGGCGGGGCCGGTCATGTGGCGGCTTCGGGCAGCGCCGCCTCGTCCACCGCGGTCAGGCCGCGGCGCACCCAGCCCGAAAAGACGATGCCGCCGAAGGCGATGGTGGAGTAGCTCTGGATGCAGCGCCAGACGAGCGTGTAGATCGGCGTCAGCTCCCGCGGCACGTACACCGACATGACCGCCGCGGTCAGCAGCTCCGCGATGCCCGACGCTCCCGGCGTCGGGGCGAAATAGAGCAGAAACATCACCAAGGTCTGCACCAGCAGAACGTCCACGAAGTTCGCATGGATGCCCAGCACCCGGAGCGCCACGTACCCCGCGAGCAGCTTGTTCGCGTGCGAGGGGCCGGACAGGAGTGTGGCCCACCCGAGGGCCAGCAGACCTCTCGGGGTCTTGAACGCCACCACGCTCGCGGCCGTGTCCTCGATCCCGACCCGGAGCTTCTCGAGCCGGGCCGCCACCCGCCGGCTGCGCCGTCCGACCGCCTCCGCCAGTCCGTGGATCAGGCCGGCGGCGAACCGGGGGAAGACCACGATGACCAGCATGACGATGGCGATGATGCCGACGACGCCGAGGCTGCCGAGGAAGAGGTCGTACAGCGAGAGACCGAGCACGTTGCCCTTGGTACCCAGCGAGCGGCCGGCGCCGAAGAGGATGGCGACGGGGCCGGCGATCCCGAAGAACGCGACCGTGGCGATGAAGCTCACGAAGGTCGAGGCGACCGCGACGGGCAGCGGGATGCCGTAGCGGCGCAGGGTGTAGATCGTCATGGGGCCGGCTCCCGACTGGAGCGGCGTCACGTACCCGGCCCAGGCGCCCATGCCGCCCGCCAGGAGACAGCCCTTGAGCGAGGGTCGAGAAACCAGGTGGCCGGCGAGCACCCAGAGCCGAGTGCCGCCGCCGAGCCAGTCCATCGAGGCGAGCCCCAGACCCACGAAGAGCCAGGGCCATTCGAGCTGCGCAAACTTCGCCAGCGACGCCGAGACGTCGTTGCCGTAGATAAGGGTGAGGCCATAGCCCAGGAGCGACGCGACGAGAAAGAACTCGAAGCCCCGCAGCAGGAGCTTGGGAGTGAGCAGACGGGCCATTGTCGTCGGGAAAGGTAGCGGAGGCCGGGAGAGGCAGGAAAGGCGGACGCCCCGAGCCCCTCGTTATCTTGTGGCAGCATGTCCGACTCCGTCATCCGCATCGTCAACGCCCGCCAGCACAACCTTCGCGGCGTCACTGTCGATCTGCCGCATCGCTCGCTGATCGTCATCACCGGTCCGTCGGGCTCGGGCAAGTCGTCGCTGGCCTTCGACACGCTCTATGCGGAGGGCCAGCGCCGGTACATCGAGTCGCTCTCCACCTACGCGAAGCAGTTTCTCGACCGCATGCCCAAGCCGGCGGTGGACCGGCTCGAGGGGCTGGCTCCGGCCGTCGCCATCGAGCAGCGCAACCCCACCGTGTCCAGCCGCTCGACCGTGGGCACGGCCACCGAGGTCTACGACTACCTCCGGCTCCTCTGGGCCCGCCTCGGCACGACGTGGTGCCGGGTCTGCGGCGCGGCCGTGCGGCGGGACACGCCCCAGTCGGCCGCCGACCAGATCCTCGCGGACGTCGCCCCGGGCACCCGTATCCAGATCGCGTTTCCCCTGCCGCCGAGCGCGCGGGTGACCCACGCCGCCGTGGTCGACAACCTCCGGGCCCTCGGGTTCGTGCGGCTGGTGGCGGACGGTACGCCCCACCACCTCGACGAGCTGCCGCCGACGCTCGATCTCACGGGCGCCGCCGAGCTCCTGGTCGTCGTGGATCGTGTCACGTCCGGGCCCGACGCCGCCTCCCGGCTCGTCGAGGCGCTCGGCGCGTCGTTCGCCGAGGGGGAGGGCGTCGCCCTGGCGCTCCACGAGGCCGGCCGGCTCCGGTTCACCGAGTTCCCGGCGTGCAGCCGCTGCGACAGGGCGGCGGCCGCGGTGACCCCGGCGCTCTTCTCGTTCAACAATCCCCGGGGGGCCTGCTCCGCCTGCAACGGGTTCGGCGCGACGCTCGAGTACGACGAGTCGCTCATCCTTCCGGATCCCAGCAGGAGCCTGGCCCAGGGCGCCATCGATCCGTGGACCAAGCCACGCTACGAGGGCCGCCGGCGGATCCTGCTCGAGCGCGCCCGCCAGCTCGACGTCGACCCTGCCACGCCGTGGCACAAGCTCAAGGCCGCCCAGAAGCGCGAGCTCCTGTACGGCAAGAAGGGGCGGTACCTGGGGATCTTCCCGTTCCTCAAGGGGCTCGAGGAGAAACGGTACAAGCAGTACATCCGCGTGTTCCTCCGCCAATACCAGCTCGCGCGCACCTGCGCGGCGTGTCAGGGCACCCGGCTCAACCCCGATGCGCTCGCCGTGCGCATCGGCAACGACACCATCGCCGCGGTGGCGGCGCGGACGGTGGACGAGGTCCACGACTGGATCCAACGGCTCCCGCTCTCGCCCGGCGCGCGGCAGATCGGCCAACTCATCCTCGACCAGCTCGACGCGCGACTCGGCTTTCTCCGGGACGTCGGCGTCGGGTATCTCGCGCTCGAGCGGCAGACCCGGACGCTGTCCGGCGGCGAGGCCCAACGCATCGCGCTCGCCAACGCGCTCGGCTCCCGGCTCGTGGATTCCCTCTACGTCCTCGACGAGCCTTCCATCGGATTGCACCCGCGCGACACGGACCGGCTGCTCGGCTTGCTCCGGCGGCTCCGGAACAACGGCAATACCGTGATCGTCGTCGAGCACGATCTCGCCACCATCCGGCAGGCCGATTTCATGCTCGAGCTGGGGCCCGGGTCGGGCGAGCGCGGCGGGCGTGTCGTCCATGCGGGGCCGGTCGCGGAGGCGGGGGCGTCGCTCACCGGCCAGTATCTCACGGGTGCCAAGCGGATCGCCGTGCCCAGCGCCCGCCGGCCGGCCGGACCGCGCTGGCTCCGGGTGCGGGGGGCGGAGCTGCACAACCTCGCGGCCGTGGACGTGGACATTCCCCTCGGGGCCCTCACCGTCGTGACCGGGGTGTCCGGCTCGGGAAAGAGCACGCTCGTGTACGACGTCCTCTATCGAAACCTCGAGGCCCGTCTCCACGGCGGCCACTCGGCCAAGGCGCACCTCGGCGAAGAAGTCGGCCGGGTTCGCACGCTCACGGGATGGGAGCTGCTGGAGGACGTGCTGCTGGTGGACCAGTCGCCGATCGGCCGGTCGCCGCGCTCGAACCCGGTGACCTACGTCAAGGCGTTCGACGAGATCCGCGAGCTGTTCGCCCAGCAGCCGCTGGCGCGGCAGCGGAAATACAGCGCCGCGACCTTCTCTTTCAATCTGCCGGGCGGCCGCTGCGAGACCTGCGAGGGCGCCGGCCACGTCCAGGTGGAGATGGTGTTCCTCGCCGACGTCTTCGTGCCCTGCGAGGCCTGCGGCGGGAGCCGCTTCAAGCCGGCCGTGCTCGACGTGAAGATCCACGGCCACTCGATCCGCGACGTCCTCCAGTGGACGGTGGACGACGCCATCACCCGGTTCCGGCACCAGCCCCGGCTCGGCGCCGCCTTCTGGCAGCTCCAGCAGGTCGGGCTCGGCTATCTCCGCCTCGGCCAGCCGGCGACGACGCTCTCCGGCGGCGAGGCCCAGCGGCTCAAGATCGCGCGCGAGCTCCTGAGCGCGGGCAAGCGCGACGGCACCAAGCTCTACCTGCTCGACGAGCCGACCACCGGCCTCCATCTCGACGACGTGCGGGTGCTGATCCAGGTGCTCGACCGGCTGGTGGACGCCGGCCATACCGTAGTCGTCATCGAGCACCACCTCGACGTCATCAAGCGGGCCGACTGGATCCTAGATCTGGGGCCCGAGGCCGGAGCGGCGGGCGGCCGGGTCGTCGCTCAGGGCACGCCGGAGGACGTCGCCGCTGTCGCGGCCTCCCACACCGGGCGGTATCTCCGGCCCCTGCTGCTTCCAGCCGCGCCCGCGCTGGCCGGATGACCCGGCGCCAAGGGATCGCGGCGCTGGTCTTCATCGCGATCGTCTGGGGCTGCTCCTTCACCATCATCAAGCAGACCCTGGGGCTGGTCTCGCCCCTCGTCTTCCTGGCCCTCCGGTTCCTCCTCGCCTCGGCGCTCGTGGCTCCCTGGTTCCGGGGTCTGACCCAACGCGAGCTGGTCGGCGGGATCGTCCTCGGCCTCTTGTTCTGGGCCGGCTTCGTCTTCCAGACGGTCGGCATCCAGTACACCACGCCCAGCCGGTCGGCGTTCATCACGAGTCTCTGCACCCCGCTCGTGCCGGTCGCCTTCTTTCTGGTCTATCGGCGGCCGCCGACCGTAGCCGTGGTGCTCGCGGTGTTCGTGACGATGCTGGGGATGTACCTGCTCACCCGGCCCGGGGGGATGAGCGAGGGGCTCAACCGCGGCGACCTGCTCACGCTCGTGTGCGCCGCGCTGTTCGCCTTCCAGATCGTCGCCGTCGGTCACTACGCACCGGCGGCGCGGCCCACCCGGCTTCTCGCTCTCGAGCTCGGCCTCACCGGCGTGCTCTCGCTCCTGGCGGCCCCGCTCTTCGAGACTCCCCGTCTCAATCCGGCGTCGCCCCTGTTCCTGGCCCTCGCGTTCCTGAGCGGCACCGCGGCCCTCACGTTCTATCTTCAGCTCGGCGCGCAGAAGGTCGTGAGCCCGGCCGCCACAGCCATCATCTTCACCCTCGAAGCCCCCGCGGCCGCGGTGACGAGCCGGATCGTCCTCGGCGAGATCCTCACGCCCGCCCAGTGGCTCGGCGGCCTGCTCATCCTGGGCGGCGCCCTCCTGCCCTTCCTGGTGCCGGCCGGGGAACGCCTGGCCCCGGCGGCGGTCGGCCGGCCCGAGGCGCCGCCACGATTGTAGCCACACGGTTACCCAGCCGTCGCACACCGCTGCCGGGCTCGTGACGTCCTCCCCCGATCGTCGGTCCGGCGTTTCCGACCCCCTGGGGCTCCTCCCGCGGCGCCGGCCGGGGTCACGGGTCCCGACCCTGATCATTTCGCCGTTCGCCCGGTCCGGCTTCATCGATCACACGTTCTACGACACCACCTCGATCCTGGCGTTCCTGGAGCGCCGCTTCGAACTCGATCCGCTCAGTGACCGCGATGCCGGGGCGAACGACCTGACTGCCGCCTTCGATTTCTAGCGGGGCGCGAACAACTCGCCGTCGCACCCCACCGGCGGGTCGGTCATCGAGCCGGCCCGTCGGACGGCGGCTGCCGCGCCAGGTCGTGGGCGGCGGCCCGCACCAGTCGCCACGCCTCCTCGACGTGCTCCCGCTCCGTGCAACGCTGACCCACGGCGAGCCGGATGGCGTACCGGCCACGCAGGACCGTGTGCGTGAGAAATACCCGCCCGCTCGCATTTACCCGCGCGAGCAGCTTCCGGTTCAGGCCGTCGAGCCCGGGGCCGTCTGTCGCCATCGCGGCCGGCCGGTAGCGGAAGCACACGAGGCCGAGAGCCGCGGGCGCGAGCAGCTCGAATTCGGAATCGGCCTCGACCCACCCGGCGAACTCCCCAGCAAGCGCGACATGCCGCCGCACCATTGAGCGGAGTCCCTCGACCCCGTAGCTCCGGATCACGAACCAGAGCTTGAGCGCGCGAAACCGGCGGCCGAGCTGGATTCCCCAGTCACGGAAGTTCACGACGTCGGGGTCGTGCGCGGTCCGCAGAAACTCAGGCGTGATCGTGAACGTGCGGAGCAGCGTGTTCACGTCCCGGACGAAGTAGGCGCTCAGATCGAAATTCACGAGCAGCCACTTGTGCGGATTGAACACCAGGCTGTCGGCGTGCTCGACCCCGTCCAGGATCCAGCGCAGCTCCGGCACCACCGCCGCGGAGCCGGCCCAGGCCGCATCCACGTGCAGCCAGGCCCCGTGCCGCCGGCAGAGCTCGGCGACCGCCGGCAGAGGGTCGATCGCCGTGGAAGATGTCGAGCCCACCGTCGCCACCACGCACGCCGGCACCAGCCCGGCAGCCGCGTCCCGTGCCATCGCCTCCCCCAGCGCATCGGGCTGGAGCGCGTACCGCTCGTCCACCGGTATCGACCGCAGGGCCTCCGCCCCGTACCCCGCCAGCTTGACGCCTTTCGCGATCGACGAGTGCGCCTCCGCCGATGCATACACCCGCAGCCCCTGCTCCGGTCCCACGCCGAGGCGCTCGCCCGCGAACTCGCTCGCACGCTCGCGCGCGGAGAGCAGCGCGACGAGCGTGGCCGTGGACGCGGTGTCCTGAATGACCCCGGTGAAGCCGGCCGGAAGCTCGAGCATCCGGGCCAGCCAGCGCATCGTGACCTGCTCCAGCTCGGTCGCCGCCGGCGACGTCTGCCACGACATGCATTGCGCGCCAAGCGTGGCGGTCAGCATTTCCGCGAGGATGGACGGCGGGCTGTTGTTGGCCGCGAAGTAGGCGAACCACCCGGGGTGATTCCAATGCGTCATCCCGGGCAGGATCAGGCGCTCGAAGTCCGCCACTACCTGCTCGAACGGCTCCGCCTGCTCGGGCGGGCGCTCCGGGAGCGCGCGGGTGACGGCGCCGGGGGTCGTCTCCGGGACGACGCGCCGATGGCCGACGTCCCGGAGGTAGTCGGCCATCCAGTCCACGAGCTGGTGCCCGTGGCTGCGGAATTGTTCTGGGGTCATGCGGAGAAGATACAGCCGGGGGGCCGCTGTCAGCCGGGACCTACCCTTCGTCCCCCGGCCCTGCGATGTTCCCCGTCCCTGCCGATGAGGGCACACCCTTGGCCGAGTCACTGCTGCACGTCGAGCGGACAGTCCGCCCGGACGGGCTCCGCTTCGACCCCGACGCCGCCGTGCACCATCTCGCCGCCGCCGACCCCGCGCTCGGCCTGATCATAGAGCGCAGTCCGCCCTTCTCCGTCCGCCCGACGCGGACGCAGAGCCTCTTCGCGGCGCTGCTCGAGTCGATCGTGTACCAGCAGCTGAGCGGCAAGGCCGCGGAGACGATTCTCGGTCGGGTGGTCGCCCTCTTTCGCCCCCGCCGCTTCCCGAGGCCCGAGGATCTCGCGGTGATGCCCGACGCCCGCCTTCGCGGGGCGGGCCTCTCGCGCAACAAGACCGCGGCGCTCAAGGATCTTGCGCGTCGCACGCTGGACGGCACCGTTCCTTCCCTGGCCCGCGCGCATGCCATGAGCGACGAGGAGCTGACGGAACGGCTCACCGCCGTGCACGGCGTCGGTCGCTGGACCGTGGAGATGATCCTGATCTTCCGGCTGGGGCGTCCCGATGTGCTGCCGGTGAGCGACCTGGGGGTCCGCAAGGGGTTTCGCCGCGCGTTCGGCATGCGGCGGTTGCCAGCCTCCGTCACCATGATCCGGCGCGCGGAGCGGTGGCGGCCGTACCGCAGTGTAGCGAGCTGGTACCTGTGGAGAGCCGCGGAGCTGGACTGATCAGGCCAGCGTGGTGAGCAGCCGGGTCGCCTCCTCGATGGCGTCGTGGCTGCCGGACAGGGCGAGCAGGTCGCCCTCGCGCAGGAGCGTCTTGGCCGTCGGGAAGACCATCGGCTCGTCGCCGCCGCCCCGCGCCAGCGCCACGGCGGTTGCGCCGGTCCGGCCCCGGAGATTCAGCTCGGCGAGCGTGAGCCCGGCCGCGGCACTGCCCGCCACTACCCGCACCGGTACCAGGGTTCCGAGACCGGGGAGCAGCTGCTGCACGTGCTCCAAGGTCACCGCCTCCGATCCGCGATGCCGCGGGCCGAGCGCCTCCGCCATCATCTCGGCACCCGCCCGCATGTGGCCCTGGAGGTTGGTCGCCGTCCTCCAGAACAGCCAGCCCAGAATGGCCAGCGCTGCCAGCACGATCACCACGCCCTGATAGCGCGGCAGGAACGGCTGCGTCACCGCGACCAGCGGGATGCCGACCATCATCACGATCGCGATCTGAAGCGTCACCACGAACGCGCGCCTCGGCGCGTCCGCCGGGTCCATGGCGTCGGCGCCCCGGCTCGGCAGCGCAAGATCGGCAAGCGCGTTCCCCAGACGGCGGGAGGACCGGACCATGCCGATCGCGAACGGGGCCGCGCACGCCGCCGCCGCGGCGATCACCAGCCAGCGGCCGGACGCGGGAGAGACCCCCTGGTCGCCCAGCGCGGCGAGCAGCCTGGGCAGGTTGACGGACGCGCCGATGACCAGACCCGCGAGCAGCACCGCGTCCAGCAGGACCAGGCGGGCCGCGCGCCGGACCGGCGTCCACGGCGTGCCCCGTCGGGGGGCCGCGCGCACCAGCTCCACCCACGAGCCGTAGAGACTCGCGAACGTCTGGAGCGACCGGGGCAGCCGGCGGTCCACGTAGAGCGCCAGCGGCTCCGAGGCTCGAACCAGCCACGGCGAGGCGAAGGCGGTGATGACCGACACCGCGGCGGCGACGTGCGGCAAGGTCGTCGCGGGGCCGCCCAGCCCCACGCCGATCCCGGCGATGATGAAGCCGAATTCGCCCGTCTGCGCGACGCTCATCCCGGCGCGGAGGCTGAGCCGGGTGCCGTGCCCGGTGAGGAACGCTCCGACCGTGACACCGAGCGTCTTCCCTATCACCAGCACCGCCACCAGGGTCAGGATCACCGGCCAGCTCCCGAGCGCGATCGCCGGATCGAGCAGCATGCCGATCGAGACGAAGAAAATCGCGCCGAACATGTCCCGGAGCGGGCGCACCAGCTGCTCCACGGACCGGCCCGCCCCCGACTCGTAAATCAACGAGCCCGCGAGGAAGGCCCCCAACGCGACGGAGTAGCCCGCCGACAGGGCGAGCAGCGCGGCGGCGAAGCAGAGCCCGACGCTCGCGACCAGCGTCGTCTCGGGACGGCGCAGGCGGGCGACCGCGCGCATGGACGGCGGGACTACCAGCAGGCCCAGCGCCAGAGCGCCGGCGAGAAAGGCCAGCAGCCGTCCCAGAGTCCGGGCCAGCTCGGCGCCGGAGACCTCGCCACTCGTCGCAAGCGCCGTCGCGCCGGCGATGAGCAGGATCGCCGCCAGGTCCTCGACCACCGCGATGGACAGCACCAGCTCGCGGAGGGGGCCCTCGACTCTGAGCTCGGAGAAGACGTTCGCCGCGACCATCGTGCTCGAGATCGCGATGATGGCGCCCGCCAGCCCGCTTACCGCGGGGCTCCAGCCGAACAGCTGCCCCACGAGCGATCCCGCGGCAAGGAGGAGGCCGACCTCCAACAGCACGACCAGCCCCACGCGCGGACCGATCCGCAGCAGGCGGCGCAGGCTGAACTCGAGCCCGATCGAGAACATGAGGAGCACGACGCCGAGCTGCGCGAGCGTCTGCACCGTGCCGACGTCGGCCACCAGCGGCACCGGGACGTGGGGGCCGACCACCAGCCCGGCGACGATGTACCCGGGTACGGCCGGCAGCCGCAGCCGTTGGAACAGGACGGACGTGACCGCCGCGACGCAGAGGACGAGCGCGAGATCGCGCAGGAAGGCCTGTGGTGCCATCGCGCCTCGGGGTGGGGTGGCCGGGGAGCCCGGTACCTGCGACTCCGCCGCCCATGTAGTTTACGGTACGGAAGGAGGATGCGGCATGACGACACGCGCAAACACGGCGGGCATGGAGCCCAGCGCCGAAGCGGTGCAGGCCGCGCGGGAGCGCCTCCGCGCGCTCGGATTTCTGCTGACCGACGACGCCACCCGGGATCTGCTGCGCATCGTGCTTGGCATCGAGTCGGGCCGGCTGGACCGCCGGGCTCGCGAGGCCGCGGCGAGCTGCCTGCGCAGCATTCAGGATGCGGCGCGCGAGGCGCTCACCATCCTCACCCAAGGACCGGCCGCCACCGCCCCGATGCCGGCCGTTGCTCCGGCGCCCCGACCGGCCCCGGCGCCCAAGCGGGACCAGCCGGTCAACCTCGCCGAGATCGTCCGTCAGCGACTGGGCGAGGACGCGCCCCGGGATGACCCGGCGGCCCGCCCGCACGAGCCTGTGGCTCCGCCGCCGGCGCCGCCCCCCGGTCGCGCGTCCGCGGAGCCCCGGCGCCCCGTCTTCAAGCGGCCGCGAGGCCGCTGACGCCATCATGCCGGACGGGCCACCCCTGCTTGCGGGGCGGCCCGTCCGCGCCGCATGTTGGAGCCGAGGTTTCCCCTCCGTCCCCTCGGCACATGGAGGATCGCCCCATGGAAGGACTCATCGTCTCGGTGGGGCTCTATCTCTGCTTCGCGTTGCTGGTCGCCGGTGCGTATCTCGCCTTCCCGGCGGAGCCCCGGGTCGCCAGCCGGCATTGGGCGGGCGTGCTCCCCGGCGACACCGTCGTGGTCCACGGCGAGTCGCGTGAGGTCCTCGAGATCGACTTCGACCACGACACGGTGCGGCTGGACCGCCCGTTCGATTTCCCGCCGCAGGCGGGCGATTGGGTGGTCGTCCGCCACGCGCCGGCCTGAGTCGCGCGCCGCGACGCGATTCCGTCAGGCACCGGTTTCGAGGAAGGGCCGGTTCGCCAGGTACCAATCGACCGTCTTCTTGAGCCCGGTCTCGAAGCTCTCGAGCGGTCGCCACCCGACCTCGCGCTCAAGCCGGCTCGCATCGATGGCGTAGCGGAAGTCGTGGCCCGGCCGGTCCACCACCAGCTCGATCAATTCCAGATACTGCCTCGCCGGCTCCCCGAGTGCCTCCGCGACGAGGCGGCACAGCAGACGCGCAATGTCCAGATTGCGCCGCTCGTTCCCCCCGCCGACCAGATAGATCTCCCCCAGCGCGCCCGTCCGCATCACCTGATCCACCGCGCGGCAGTGGTCTTCCACGTACAGCCAGTCGCGGATGTTCATCCCCGTCCCATACACCGGGATCGGCCGGCCCGCTAGACACGACCGGATCACGGTCGGGATGAATTTCTCGGGGTGCTGGCAGGGACCGTAGTTGTTGGAGCAGTTGGTCCCCGTGACGGGGAGCCCGTAGGTGTGGTGGTACGCCCGCACCAGATGGTCCGACCCGGCCTTGCTCGCCGAGTACGGAGAGCTGGGGGCGTAGGGAGTGGTCTCAGTGAACGCGGGATCGCCCTCGTTCAGGCTCCCGAACACCTCGTCGGTCGACACCTGGTGGAACCGCACATCCTGGAGCCCCCGCTCCGCCCAGACATCGCGCGCGGCCTCGAGGAGCGTGAACGTCCCCACCAGATTCGTGGCGATGAACGGGGCCGGCCCGGCGATCGAGCGGTCCACGTGCGACTCTGCGGCGAAGTGGACCACCGTGTCGATCCCGTGCCGGCGAAGCAGCTCGCGCACGAGCGCCGGATCGCAGATGTCGCCCTTCCGGAACGTGTGCCGGGGGTCGGCCAGGGCGGTCCCCAGATTCGCCGCCCGTCCCGCGTAGGTGAGCGCATCCAGCGTCACGATCGTGACCGCCGGGTCGCTCGCCAGGAGGTGGCGGACGAAGTTGCTGCCGATGAACCCCGCGCCCCCGGTGACGAGGACGTGGTTCGGAACGTGGCGCGGCGCGGTGCGCGACGGGGTTAGTTCAGCCGGCATAGGGCATCGGCGAGCGCGGCCTCCCACGGGCGCGGCGCGCTCCCGAAGGTGGCCGTCCACGACGTCGTATCGAGCACGGAGTAGGCCGGCCGAGGCGCCGGCCCGCCACGGTCCGCGGTCGAGATCGGGACGACTCGCCGGCACACGACGCCCCCGCGAGGGGCCAGGCTCTCGACTATGGCCGAGGCGAAGCCGTGCCAGGTCGTCTGGCCCGCGTTGGCGAAATGATGCGTCCCCGCGACGTCGGGGCGGGCGACCGCGGCGGCCGCGCTGTCGAGGAGCGCGCCGGCCAGGTCCGCCGCCAGCGTCGGACCGCCGTGTTGATCGCCGACGACTGCCAGCTCCTCCCGCTCCCGCGCCAGCGCGGCGATCGTCCGCAGGAAGTTCCGCCCGTGGGGCGCGTACACCCAGGACGTCCGCACGATCACATGGCGTGCAAGCCGCTCGCGCACCGCCTGCTCGCCCTCCCACTTGGTCCGGCCGTAGACCCCGAGCGGATGCGCGGGATCGTCGGGCCGGTAGGGCCGCCGGGCCTGGCCGTCGAACACGTAGTCGGTGGAGATGTGGATGAGCGGGATGCCGCAGGACGCGCACGCCTCGGCGAGCCAGGCCGGGCCGTCCGCGTTCGCTCGGCGGGCCGCCTCTTCGTCCGCCTCCGCCTCGTCCACCCGCGTGTAGGCCGCGGCGTTCAGAACGGCGTCGGCGCGAGCCGCAGCCACCGTGGCGCGGACCGCCGCCTGGTCCGCCACGTCGAGCTCGGCGCGGCCCAGGCCCACGACGTCCCACCCCCGGCCGCGGCCCGCCTCGACCACCTCCCGGCCCACCATGCCCGCTGCGCCTGTCACCAGGAGGCGGATCACGGCCGGTAGGCCGGCAGATCCGCGCGCGCGGCGCGCAGCGGCAGGTACCGCGCGTCCTTCTCCGAGACCCGGGTCGCGATTGCGGGCCAGGAAATGCCCAGCCCGGGGTCGTTCCAGAGAACGCCGTGGTCGTCGCCCGGGACGTAGAGCGCCGTGCATTTGTACACGACGTCCGTATCGTCGGCCAGCGCGCAGAACCCGTGAGCGAAGCCCGGCGGGATCCAGACCATGCCGAAGTTCTGGTCGTTCAGGTCGTAGGTCGCCGACCGGCCGAAGGTGGGCGAGCCCACACGGATATCCAGCGCCACCCCCATGACCGCGCCGCGCGTGACCCGGACCAGCTTGCCTTGCGGCTGTTCGAGCTGGTAGTGGAGCCCGCGCACTACCCCCGCGGCGGACCGGCTGTGGTTGTCCTGCACGAACGCGGTCGGCAGGCCGGCGGCCGCGAACGCGCCCGCGTTGAACCACTCCAGGAAGAACCCCCGATCATCCCGGAACACGGTCGGCGTGACGCGAAGCACGCCCGGCAGCGCCGTAGCCTCGACCTTCACCGGGGCCGATCCTCCTCGGCGATCTGGAGCAGGTACTGGCCGTACGAGCTCGCGGCCAGGGGCTCGGCGAGGCGGGCGAGGCGCGCGGCGTCGATGAAGCCCATCCGGTAGGCGGCCTCCTCCGGCGCGCCGATCTTGAGGCCCTGGCGCTCCTCGACGACGCTCACAAAGTGCGAGGCCTGGAGCAGGGCGTCGTGGGTACCGGTGTCGAGCCAGGCGGCGCCGCGGCCCAGCAGCTCCACCGAGAGACGCCCGGCCCGCAAATACAGGCTGTTGAGATCCGTGATCTCGAGCTCGCCGCGGGCCGAGGGGCGGAGCGTGCGCGCCAGCGCGACCACGTCGGCGTCGTAGAAGTAGAGCCCCACGACGGCGAAGGACGAGCGCGGCCGGACCGGCTTCTCCTCGAGGCTGAGCGCCCGCCCGCCCGCGTCGAATTCCACGATGCCGTAGCGCTGGGGGTCGCGGACATGGTAGGCGAACACAGTCGCCCCGGTTGCCGCCGCGGCGGCGAGCTGGAGACGCTCGGGCATACCGTGGCCGAAGAACAGGTTGTCACCCAGGATGAGCGCCGTGGGGCTGTCGCCGATGAAGTCGGCCCCGATGAGGAACGCCTGGGCCAGACCCTCGGGGCGCGGCTGAGCGGCATAACGGAGCGAGATGCCGAGGTCGGCCCCGTCGCCGAGCAACCCGCGGAAGCGCGGCACGTCGTCGGGGTTGGCGATGATGAGCAAGTCGCGGATGCCCGCGAGCATGAGCGTGCTCAGCGGGTAGTAGATCATCGGCTTGTCGTAAATCGGGAGGAGCTGCTTGCACACGACGCGGGTGGACGGCCAGAGACGGGTGCCGTGCCCACCGGCCAGAATGATCCCTTTTCTCACCGTGGTGCCTTTGACCCACCGAGCGGATCCAGGGTGGGATCGCGAAGGAGGAGTCCTTCGAGCCGCTCGAGGTAGAACGCGAGCCTCTGCTTACTGCCGGCCCAGGGGCCATACCCGTGCCGCGAGGAGGTGCCTCGCCCGAAATGCTCGATAAAATCCCACATTGGGAAATCCTGCACCAAGTACCCCCGTTCCTGGGCGTCTCGCATGTTCCCCAAGCAGGGCGAGCCGTGATGGATGAACGGACCGAGGGTCAGGTACTTCCGCCGGTCCAACAGCATGCCCCACGGATGAATGTACGGGATCCGCTTGCGCCGTCCCGACCGGGCCGCCTCGCCGTATCCAAACGTGTAGCCGTACTTGCTCTTGTAGCGTAGCTCCCCTACGGCGTAGAGACGCGGATCCTGGAAAAAGGCACTCATCGCCTCGAGGAACCCTCCCTGCCGAATTTCGCAGTCGGAGTCGAGGGTGAAGACATAGGGAGTCTGGCAGTGTCGAATGCCCTGGTCCACCGCTGGCCCGTGATAACGGTTCTGCTCGTTGAAGACGGCGTCGACGTTGTCGAGGCGCGCCGCGGCGTCGCGAACATACTCCGTCGATTCATCCGCAGAGCCGTTGTCGATGAGGACGAGGCGGACGTCCGGGTAGTGCGCAACAAGGGTCTCGACGCACCGCTTCGTGAGCTCGAGCGTGCGGAAGTTGACGATCAGCACCGTGACGTCGCGGAGATCACTCACGATCGTGGCCGACTCGGCTCGGGCTGGTCGGCCGGCGCCGTCTGCGCGCTGGAATCCGCTCGGGTCCCGCAGCCGGTTTCCGGAACCTCGAGCACCACGACGGGCGTCGTGGGACCCGGGTCGAGCCCCGGCGCGCTGCGCGCGTCCGGGCACAGGGCCCCGAACTGCCGCCCGGCGATGAGGTACGCTGGATTCGTGCGTCTCGCGGCTTCCAGGGCCGGCGTGCTGCCGTCCGTGTACCACGGAGCGGGTCCGTCGCCCGCCCAGTACGCCGTCGCCCGGGCGCCCAGCCAGAATTTCGAGTACAGCGTCAGGAGCATGAGCGGGGAGCCCTTGTCCTGGACGATGACCGTAACCCGCCGGGTTGGACCGAGCCGTGCTTCGAGCCCGTGGACAAGACGCGACGTGGCGTTGAGATAAGTCTGCCTATACAGGTCCCGGTACCACCCCACATTCAGGATGAGCAAGAACCCGGCAAGCCAGGCGAAGCTCACCCAGGGTCTACCCCGCACGCGCGCCGCACCCCAGGTGACGAGCAGCGCCGCCGACCCGATCAGCAGCGTGGCCTCCCGCCCGCTCCGCAGACCCCGCCGCACCAGCCAGGGCACGGTCAGGCTCGGCGCGTCGATGGTTCTCACGTTCGTCAACATCAGCGATCCTAGCGGACCCAGGGTCAGCACGATCGCGGCCAGCACGACCGCCACGGCCCCAGGGCGGATCCGCAACGTCGGTCCAGTCAGAAACATCGTGAAGAGGAGGGGTGCTACCGGAAACATGTACCGCTCATGGGGACGCGGGACAGCGTTAAGATTCAACGTGTGGCGGGCGATCGCGAGTAGATAGATCCCCAGCACGAGCCCTGCAAGAGCCACGAAGCCGGCCCGCTCCCGGTCCTCCAGGATGGACCGCCGCACGCTCAGGAACCCTGCAAGCGGAGCCACGCCGGTCCCGAGGGCCAGCGCCGTCACGAGTGCGCATACGACTTTTGCCAGCGGAACCAGCCGGGGCAGGAGCGGGCCCTGTGACTCGTCGGCGTAGAACCGACTGAACACCACCTCGGACGGTGAGCTGAGTCCGGCGCCCCCGGCAGACATGGTATGCCGCACGACCACCGCCGCACCGAACACGATGAGGGGCGCAAGCCGTGCGGCAAAGGCAGGCCCCAGGTGCCCGGGCGACGCGTTCCTTCGCAACTCGAGCGCGAGCCAGCCAACAACCGCTAGGGCATAGGCGAGGACCAGAGGCAGGGCCAGAGGCTTCGCGAAGTACGTCATACAAAGCGCGACGGCGCAAACGGCCGCGTCCTTGGCGCCGCCCCGCGCGAGCACCCGGAAGCACATCCAGCACGACAGCACGAACAGGGGGTAGTAGAGGCTCTCCTCCATGATGAGCGCCGAGTAAATACCACCCGGCACGAGCGCCGCGAGGGCGGCCGCGGCAAGCGCGGCGCCGGGGCCGCCGAACTCGCGGGCGAGGCCATACGCGGGGAACACGACGGCGCTGAAGAGCGCGGAGTTCACACCACGCGCCAGGTCGAAGGCGCGTCCCGCGTCCGCCAGGTGGAACACCAGGCTGAGGATCGCCGGATACAGGACGGCGGGGTAGTCACGGATGCTGTGACCGAACAGGACGAAGGGCTCGTGCAGGGCGAACGCCTTCGCCAGCTGCCAGTGCAGGAGCTCGTCCTGAAAGATCCGGGGCTCCGTGATTGGCAGCGCAGCGAGCCAGCGGACGCCGGTAAGGGCCGCCCACAGTCCGATGAGCCGGACGAGAGTCCGAGGGCCGGTCATGCGGTGCCGCGCGAGGGATCCCCCTCCGCTTGTCGATCTGCCATCCTCCACCCTTCAGCTTCTTGCCGCCGACGGTGACGCGCGCTGCGGATCGGCGGCCGCTGCCCGGCCCAGCGGATGTCGCAGCGAGACCAGGAAGCCGATCAGGATATGCTCCAGGTTGATCAGCAGAAACAGCGCCGAAAGGGCGAGCGCCTTGTCGGGTCCGTAACCGTAGCCCGCCAGCACCGCGATCAGGACCGCGTCGCGGACGCCGACGCCCGCAAAACTAATCGGCAGGACCTGAACAACCGAGATCAGGGCGACCGAGGAAACCAATGCCGGGATGGGAATGCCGACGTCCAGTGCACTGAACAGCAGCCAGAGCCGCGCAATCACCGAGGCCGCCGAGCACGCCGTCGCCAGGAGCAGACTGCCCAGCATTGCCGGAGGCACGTCCGGGCTGTCGAGCTGGTTCCGCCAGCGCTCCAGCGCTGTATGGGCGCGTCGCGGCGTCAGCCGCAAGGCCTGGATCATCAGCCAATTGCGGGGGCGACGGGCCATGAGCACCGGGATCATCAGCGCCGCCGCCGCCGCCAGGCCGACCGACGCCCCCTGGATCGGCACGCGCAGCTGCTCCGGAAACCGGTCGAGGAAAGCGTTCAAGCCCACGAGGCTCAGCATTGCCATGATCAGAAAGTCGAACAACCGGTCGAGCAGAATGCTGAAGAGCGCCGGTGCCAGCGGCTGCCCGCGCTCGCGCAGATACCAGGCCTTGACAAAATCGCCCGACTGGCCGGGCGTAGCCCCACCCAGGAAGAGGCCGATCATGTACAGGGTCATCGAGGCGACGAGCGGCGGCGGTCGAATCCCGAGGCTGCGCATCACGACTGTCCAGCGCCAGGCCTTGATGGCAACCATGACCGGGTAGAGCGCCAACGAGAGCAGGAGCGGCGCCC
>Ga0070707_100001809_pt1 | contig 20551 bp, 10 predicted proteins | sample KBSK5502metaG_FD_65468 | JGI IMG/M metagenome (GOLD analysis project Ga0070707, IMG submission 65468) | Corn, switchgrass and miscanthus rhizosphere microbial communities from Kellogg Biological Station, Michigan, USA - KBS K5-50-2 metaG | ecosystem: Host-associated > Plants > Roots >...
GCCCACGAGGTCGAACGCCTGGCTGCCGTCGCGATAGATGAAATCGCGCGCGACGTCGCCCGCGATGACGACGACCGGCGCACGTCCCTTGTGGGCGAGCGCGACGCCGGTGACGAGATTGATCGTTCCGGGGCCGGACGTGGTGATGCAGGCGGTGGGCTTGCCCGAGGCACGAGCATAGCCGTACGCCATGAAGGCCGCGCCTTCTTCGTGGCGGGTATCGACGAAGCGGATGTCGCTCCGGCCGTACATCTCGGTGACGATGCTGTTGGTGGTCGATCCGACCACGCCGAAGGTGTACTCGACCCCTTCCGCGCGCAAGGCCTCGATGACCGCTCGACCGGCTTTCATCTGTCCCATGGGCTCCCTCGCGAGGTGTGAATGCACGGGGGGCCCGGGCGGGCCCCCCGAGCCCGATCGGTTACTGGAGCGGCGAGAACGAGGCGGGGATCAGGAGCTTGTTCTCCTGCCGCACCGGGCGCACGCCGGACTGCGGCGGCCACTGTCCGCCCTTGCGCGATTCTTCCCGGATCCGCGCGCGCTCGTTCGAGTCCTTGTAGACCCACACGTGGACGAACTTGTTCAGCCCCCCGATCTCGCTCGTCCAGCACGCGGCCAGGGGCGAGAGCTTCTCGCGAACGGGCACGGCCTTGCCCCAGGCCTCCAGCACCTTCGGCAGGTCGCCCGGCGCGTAGGTGTAGATCCGCATCTCGTAGAAGTTTCCGCTGCCGAAGTCGCGGCTCCCCAGCGGCTGCATGAAGGGGGCGGGGATCATGATGTCGGACTGCTGCTCCACGATCAGGTCCCGTCCGCCGGGCAGCTGGTTCAGCGCGGCGTCGTTGGCCATCGCCTCGCGCACCGCGGTGCGCTGCTGCAGGTTGTCGTAGGGCCAGGCGTGGACGACCTGGTTGAGCGGGCCGAAGTCGGTGTGCCAGAAGGCCCCGAGCTTCGAGTGCTTTTCTCGCAGCGGCTTGCGCTTGGCGAAGCGCTCCTCGAACTCGGCCACCGCACCCGTGCGCAGCGAATAGGTCCGGACCTCGTAGATCATGAGCTCCTCCTCGCGGTCGTTTCGTTACCAGCTTCTAGTCGCGAACGCGCCACCGGTCAAGGTCCGAGTGTAGGATACGGCCCGTCTAGAGCATTTCGAGGGGCGCCACGGCTTTGCCGGGGTGCCCCGAGCGCGGGGGGCTTGGGCCCGCCTCGAGGCCCCCCATTGAGGAGATCCAGCATGCCACGCATGACCGGCAACCGGTATTTCGCGGAGGCGGTGCACGCCTACGGCGTCACCCACGTGTTCTTCGTCCCCACTATCATGCTTCCGGCCATGGCCGAGATGGAGGACATGGCAATTCGCCGCGTGGTGACCCACGGCGAGAAGGCCGCGGCCTACATGGCCGATGGCTACGCCCGGGCGTCCCACCGGCCCGGCGTCTGCCTGGCCCAGACGATCGGATCCGCCAACCTCGCCGCCGGGCTGCGGGACGCCTACATGGCGTGCTCGCCCGTCATCGCCCTCACCGGCGGCGTCACCGCCGCGTCGCGGTACAAGCACGTCTACCAGGAGATCGAAGACTTCCCGATGTGGGAGCAAGTCACCAAGGCGAACTTCCACGTGGACGTGCTCGAGCGTTTCCCGGATCTCCTGCGACAGGCGTTCCGCGCCGCGACCAGCGCGGCGCCCGGTCCGGTGCACCTGGAGATGACGGGCACCCACGCCCAGGTTCTCGAGCACGAGGCCGAGCTGGCGCCCCTCTGGGAAGAGCGCTTCATGAAGGTGCCGGCGTTCCGCCCCGAGCCGGAGCCCGACGCGGTGCGGGCGGCGCTGCACGTGCTCGCCCAGGCCGAACGACCCGTCATCGTCGCCGGAGGCGGTGTGGTCTGGTCCGGCGCCGAGGCCGAGCTGGTGAAGCTCGCCGAGCTCCTCCAGATCCCCGTCGCGACGTCGCTGAACGTCAAGGCCGCGCTGCCCGACGATCATCCGCTGAACGTCGGAGTGCCAGGGACCTACTCGCGCTGGTGCGCCAACCGGGTCGTCTCCGAGGCCGACTTGGTCTTCTTCATCGGCAGCCACGCCGGCGGTCAAGTGACCACCAACTGGCAGGTCCCGAAGCCCGGGATCGCGGCGATCCAGCTCGACATCGATCCCGAGGAGCTGGGACGTAACTATCCGCTGAAGGCCGCGCTGCTCGGCGACGCGAAGGCGACGCTGCAGAAGCTGATCGCCGGCGTGCAGCCGGCGCGACCACGGCCGGAGTGGCTCCGCCGGGTGCAGGACCTGGTCCGCGAGTACCGGGGAGAAGCGGATCGGTTGCGCGGCTCCGACGCGGTGCCCATTCGCCCGGAGCGTATCTGCAAGGAGATCTCGGACTGGCTGCCCGAGGGCGGGGTCGTCGTGTCGGACACCGGTCACTCGGGCATGTGGACGGGGCAGATGATCCGCTTGACCCGGCCGGGGCAACGATTCCTCCGCTGCGCCGGCTCCCTCGGCTGGGCCTTTCCCGCAACCCTCGGCGCCAAGTGCGCGCTGCCCGATCGGTCGGTGATCGGCTTCTGCGGTGACGGCGGCTTCTACTACCACCTCGGCGAGCTCGAGACGGCCGCTCGCTTCGGGATCAACGCGATCATGCTCGTCAACAACAACTACGCGCTCAACCAGGAGAAGCATCTCTTCGACGAGGCGTACCAGGGCCAGCAGCGCGGCCGAGCGAAGGAGATGTGGCACTTCAGCCACGAGGTCAACTTCGCCAGGGTCGCCGAGGCCATGGGCTGCGTCGGGATCCGGGTGGAGCGGCCCGACGACATCAGACCCGCGCTCGACAAGGCGCTCGCGTCGAGCTCCCCGGCCGTGGTGGAGGTCATCAGCGACGTCGAGGCGATGGCCAAGCGCGCATGGAGGCCACAATGAGCAACTGGGTCGTGTAGCTCCATGCGACCTCGCTGGATGAAGCGATCGCTCTCGGAAAGCCCGGGACGACTGTTCTATGGCTGGTGGATCGTCATCATCGGCTGCGTCCTCGATGCCGTGAAGGGCGGGACGTACAACACAGGGTTCACGCTCTACTTTCTTCCCGTGCTCAAGGAGATGCACCTCAGTCGGGCCGCGACGTCGCTGCCGTTCTCGCTCGCCAAGCTCGAGTCCGCCCTGGAAGGGCCGTTCGTCGGCTATCTCATCGATCGGTTCGATCTCCGGGTCATGCTCGTTTTCGGGACGCTGCTCGCCGGGCTGGGGTTCATCCTGCTGTCCTTCACCCAGAGCTATCTCGTTTTCGTCCTGGTGTTCATCGGCCCGTTGACGACGGGCTTTCAGATCGGGTTCAACTACGCCACCCTGGCCGCGGTGAACCACTGGTTTCGCAGGAAGCGTGGGCTCGCGATGTCCATCGTCCAGACCGGCCAGGCCATCGGCGGCGTCGTGATCTTTCCGCTGGTGGCGGTCGCCGTCCTCACGCTGGGCTGGCGCATGGCCGCGCGCCTCTCCGGTCTCGGCGTGCTCCTGCTGCTGCCGCTCGTCCTGCTGGTTCGGCGCTCTCCGGAGAGCATGGGGCTGCGGCCCGACGGCGATCGTGGGCCGCCCCACGACGCGTCGGTCGGCATGCTCGGGCGCGGGCACGCGGTCGTCGAGGGCCACGAGTTCACCGTCAAGGAGGCGCTACGGACACCCGTCTTCTGGCTGCTCGCCATCTTCCACGGTCTGCGCAACGTTCCCTACAGCGGAGTCACTGTCCACCTCGTACCGCTGCTGGTCTGGAAGGGACTGGATCAGTCGACGGCGGCGGTGTACGTCGGCATCACCGCCCTCTGCACGGCCGTGGTGCGACCACTGACGGGATGGCTCGGCGATCGGAAGTCGAAACAGAAGATCGGCGCCATCGGCGTGCTCCTGGGCGCCGTGGGCCTCGCCGTGCTCACGTACAGCGACGGGGCGATGTGGGCGCTGCTCGCGTTCGCCGTCCTGTTTTCGTTCGGCGATGGCATCAACTCGGTGACGTGGGCGCTGTTGGGCGACTTCTTCGGTCGCACGCACTTCGCCTCGATTCGCGGCTGGATCGGCATGTTCCAGAGCATCTTCTCGATGCCGGCCGCCGTCTTCACGGGCTGGATCTACGACCAGACGCAGAGCTACACGTATGCGCTGATCCCGTTCATCGTCTGCTACTTCATGGCGGGCCTGATCCTGTGGGGGCTCCCGCATCCCGAGCGACCGAGGGGGCTCGAGGTCCCCGCGCGCCAGCCCGCGATCTGACCCGCCGGCGCCTCACGCCCCCGTGCTGCCGCCGAGGAGGCCCGTCGCGTTGACCTCGACGAGCAGCTCGGGCGTGGCAAGGGCCCGCACTTCCACGAGCGTGGAGGTCGGGAAGTACATCGATCCGTCGCCGAGCAGGCCACCCTTGCCGTCGCCGGGGGTCATGCCCGCGACGAAGATCTGGTTGCCGTGGACCCGGCAGTTCGACCACGTCCCGGGCGCGGCCTCCTCGACGTGCGGGCTGGTCACGCGCTGCATCTTCATGACGTTCCTCCTTTGAGAGGCTCGCCTCGGACGGCGGGGCCCTCGCCCGATTCCGGGCACTGAAGGGCTCGGCTCGCCGCCCGAGGACGGCTCACCTCACACTGCTACGTCCTGCGGCTCGAACTACTGAGCATCGCGTCGTGGACCACGGCGTGAGATCGCCCCGGGGGCATTTCTCCTGCATTGTTACCTGCCCATCGACGCACAGTGTGCGCTCGTCGCTGGCGGCCTTGACACACGGGGCGACCCTGCGCTATGGGTGAGCCGCGGAAAGAACTCCTCTCGCGCAGGAGGCTGTGGTTGTCCGCACCGGTCAGGCGGCCTCAATGAGGATGTCACGGATCGATGTCTCCCATTCCTTATCGAACCGCTGACGAGATCGACGCCGAAATCACGGCGCTGGCCGCCGCGTTTCCCACGACGTGCCGCCGCTTGACGTTCGACGCGCATCTCACTCACGAAGGCCGAACCATGGCCTATCTCAAGGTCGGCAAGGGCGAGGGCACCGGCCGGCGGCGCGTGCTGATCACGACGGGCGTGCATGGAAAAGAGCTTGCGCCGCCGGAAGCCGTCCTCAACTACCTTCGGAAGCTCCTGGAGGCGTATCGTGACGGCCATCCCATCTCCGTCGCCGCTTTCACCGATCGTATCAGCCACCTGACCTTTCCGGCGTTCGAGCTGAGTCTCGGTAGCGTGAAAAGCATCATCGAGGACCTCGATCTCTTCGTTGTGCCGCTCGTCAATCCCGACGGGCGCGCCTTCGAGCTCGCCTTGAATCCTCTCCTGAAGCCCGATGGCACGTTCAATCCTGTACCCGGCGGAAGCGGGCTTCAGTGGCGGATGAATCGCCGACAGAACCCGGGGACCAATCCGGCAAACCCATTGTGCACCGGCGTGGACATCAACCGAAACTTCGAGATCGCGTGGAAAACGGAGCAGTACTACACCAATCCGACAAACAATGTGGACTCGTTCAAAGACCCGTGCGACAGCGACAGCTACCGCGGTCCGTTCGCGGCGTCCGAGCCGGAGACGCAGAACATTGTCGAACTGGTGACCACCCAATCCATTCAATTCTTACTGGATATTCACGCGCATGCCGGTGCAATCTTCTACCCGTGGGCGATCGAGGATACCCAGGTCGATGATGAGTCCAAGAGCTTCAGGAATTCAGCCTGGCATACACCTCCGGGACGTGACGGCGTGGATCATTCTGGTTATGCCGAGTTCTTTCCAGACGAATATCCGGGCAGCCTCCGCGAGCGACACCGCGATCTCGCGGACACGATGAAGGATGAGATCCTCAATGCGGCGGGGACCAATGAGGAAACGCGTCGAGTCTCCACCTATCAGGCCGGTCATGCCGCCGAGATCACACATACGGCCCAGCCGGGCAATTTGATGGACTGGGTGTTCAGCCGCCAGTTCTTGCCGATCGTTGGAGTGCCAAAGCCCATCTTCAGCTTGACCATGGAGGTCCTGGCGCCCAACCTGGTTCAGCCTAATCCCCTCTTCCCTGCGCATGATGCGCTGATCGTGAACGGCCTCCGTCCGGATCCCGAGACGGAGTACCCCAAGGCCGAGCGCGAGATCTTCATCGCGGTCCACACCTTCCTGAAGTTCGTCTCGGGTCCGTGCTTCATCGCGACGGCCGCGTTTGGTTCCGCGCACCATCCGCACGTGCAGCTCCTGCGCGACCTGCGCGACCGCATGTTCCCATCGACGCCGTTCGGCAAGAGGTTCATCGGGGCGATCACGCGGATTTATGACGCCTTCAGCCCCGCGCTGGCGCGATACCTCGACAGCCACGAAGCAGCGCGTCGATTCACCAGAGTGGCGTTCCTGTCGCCGTTGGTCGGTGCGCTACGCGGCGCGAAGCGAATCGCAGACCGGACAGATCGGCCGGTCGCCGTTCTTGCCGGTTCGATCGTGCTGATGGTGCTGACGCTCGCTGGTGCCGCAGGCGCGTTGCTCGTGTTCGTGCTCAAACTGCTGTTGGTTCGCTAATCGGAACGCATCGGACACGCTATGCCGGAGAGCCCGGGAACTTTCGAGCTGATCGCCAGGGAGCTGACCAAGCTGTTTCGGCCCCTGGAGAGCCGCCTGGCGGGCAACGGCGTGCGCGATCTGTTCGGAGATCTCGGACTCGCCTTGCCGCCCCAGCTCCTGGCGCAGGCGGGCTTCACCAACGCGGTTTCCAACGCCGGCGCCGCCGCCGGTGCGCTCGGTCCCCTCATCGGACAGCTCGCGGCCGCGATCGAAGCGGGCAATCTCCCGCAAAGCGCCTCGATCGCGGCCAACGTGGTCACCAAGGTGAACACGGTGCTCGCCGGCATCGACACCATGTCGACGCAGCTCGGTGCGATCGGCGGCGCGCTGCCGGGCGTCAACGCGGCGACCCTGTCGGCGTTCTCATCGGCGTTGCCCGGGCGCCTGGTCGATTTTCTGATGGTGACGTATCTGGAAGGGTTCACGCCCGGCATCGCGCGCACCCTGGCGTTGCCGGGCCTGGTCGAGATCGACCCGCAGGCCGGCACGCCGGCCGATCCCACACGGCCGGCGTTCGTGCAGAAGCGCGTGCGGTTCGACCGCATCTCCCAGGCGCTCTCGGCGCCGGAGACGTTGGTGCGCGACGTCTACGGATGGGGAACCAATGCGCTGGACGGCGCACTGCTCCTCCGCAAGCTGCAAGCGATCCTCCACGCGATTGCCGTGCCCGCCGGGTTGCGCGCGCCCACGGGCCCCGGCGTTCCCGAGCTGCACGTGCTCTGGTTCAAGCTGAAGCCGACCCAGGGCGTAACGCCTGCGGGTCTGCAGCTCGTGACGGAGGTGCCTCTGCCCGAGGGCACCTCGATCAAGCTGCCGTTTCTCATGCCCGGCTGGAGCGTCGAGGCGAAGATGCGCGCCGGGCTCGCAGCGGGCGCGGCGATCACGATCCAGCCGCCTGCAACCGTGAAGGTCACCCCGCCGAGCGGGACCGTCAATGGCGGCGTCGATCTCCGGTTGGTCGGCGAGCCGCAGCCGCCGCAGACGGTGTTTCCCCTGATCGGACAGGCGGGCGGCACGCGCATCGAGACGAGCAGGGTCTCCGTCGGTGTGGTGACCAACTTCAAGTGGGACAGCGGTGCAGGACAGGCGAAGGGCGACATCGAATTCGAGTGCCAGTTAGAGAAAGGGAAGATCGTCATCAGCCTGGCCGGCGCCGATGGATTTCTATCCAGCGTGCTGCCGCCGGAGGGATTCCGGATCCCGTTTGACTTTCCGATCACGTGGTCCGGCGACAGCGGGCTTCACTTCGGCGGCGGCGCCGCGCTGGAGACGTCCATTCCGGTCCATGCGGATCTCGGCCCGGTCTCGCTCGATTCGGTTCACCTCCACCTCGGCGTGTCGGCTGGCGCGCTGAACCTCGATGTCGGCGTGACCGGCGGCATTTCGGTCGGACCGATCGCCGCCTCGGTGCAGGATATCGGCGCCCGGATCGCGCTCGAGTTCCATCGCGGCAATCTTGGACCGCTGCAGCTCGCGTTTCGTTTCAAGCCGCCCAACGGCCTCGGCATCGTGGTAAATGCGGGACCGATCACCGGTGGCGGATTCATCGCCTTCGACGAGCCGAACGCGCGTTACGCGGGCATCCTTCAGCTTCGCATGATGGGGATCGGCGTCACCGCGATCGGCCTCCTGGACACGCGATTGCCCGGCGGCCAATCCGGCTATTCCTTCCTCATCATCATCGCGGTGAATCTGCCGCCGATTCAACTCGGGTTCGGGTTCACGCTCACGGGCATCGGCGGCCTGGCTGGCATCAACCGCACCGTCGTGACCGACGCCATCATCCAGGGCCTCCGGACCGGCGTGTTGGATCGCATCATGTTCCCGCCGGATCCGGTTCGGAATGCTCCGCAGATCATCAGCGATCTGCGCCTGGTGTTCCCGCCCGCGGCGGGCCGATACGTCTTCGGCCCGATGCTCCAGCTCGGATGGGGCACGCCCTCGCTCATCATCGGGCAGTTGGGCGTGATCCTGGAACTGCCCGATCCGGTACGGCTCATTCTCATCGGCCAGCTCAGGATGGAGGTGCCGACCCACGACGCGGCGCTGGTCGAGATTCACATCGACGTCCTGGGCATCATCGACTTCGGCCAGAAGCTCCTGATGATCCTGGCGTCGATGCGCGACTCGCGCATCACCATCTACTCGGTCTACGGCGATATCGCGGTGCGGCTCTTCTGGGGAGACCCGCCCAACTTCGCGTTGTCGATGGGCGGATGGAATCCCCACTTCACGCCGCCGCCCGGCATGCCCGAGCTTCGCCGTCTGACCGTCGCCATCGGACTCGGCGACAACCCGCGATTCACGAGCCAGTGTTATTTCGCGGTGACGTCGAACTCGTTCCAGTTCGGCTCGCAGACCGAGCTGTACGCGGAGGCTGCCGGCTTCAACGTCCGAGGGTGGATCGGCTTCGACGCGCTCGTCATCTTCTCGCCGTTCTCCTTCGTCGTCGACATCAGCGCGGGCGTCGAGCTGCGCAGCGGAAGCAGCGTGATCGCCGGCATCCACCTGAGCGGCCAACTCGCCGGACCGAATCCGTGGCACATCAGCGGCGAGGCGTGCCTCTCGCTCCTTTTCTTTGATATCTGCGTCGGATTCGACGTCACCATCGGCGACAAGAAGCCCGAGGCGCTGCCGACGGCCGATCCGTGGCCGATGCTGGAGGCGGCAATTCAGAAACCGGAGAGCTGGAGCGCGATCCTGCCGGTGGCCGGCGCACGGTGCGTCACGCTGGCAGTTCCGCGGGGCTCCACACCTCCGGTGCTCGTCGATCCGCTCGGCGGCATCGCGCTGCATCAGAAAGTGCTGCCGCTCAATCGCAAGATCACCAAGTTCGGCGAGGCGAAGCCGCTGGGGCCGGACCATTACAACGTCACTGCGGTGAGTGTGGGCAGCGCGCCCGCCTCCGCCTGGGCCGTGGTGAAGGATTACTTCGCCAGCGGTCAGTTCCAGGAGCTCTCGGACGCAGAGAAGCTCTCGCGTCCCTCATTCGAGCTGATGGACGCCGGCGTCTCCGTGGCGAGCAACGCGGCCGCGCATGGCGGATCGATCGGGATGGACCTCGCGTACGAAACGATCATCATCGATGCGCCGGACGTGAGCCGTTTCGCAGGCACCTACAAGCTCGGGCTCGGGACGCAACTGGCCATGGCGGGTCGCAGCGCGTCGGCCAAGTCTGCCGTCTGGAAAACGGGATTGGAAAGCTACAAGCCCGCGCCGGGTGTGGCGAAACCGTTGAGGCACGCGGAGACGGCGTATACGGTGGCGTCCACAGTGGACATGTCCGCCCGGTTCGACATTGCCGCAGCCGGCACGATGGGCGAGGCCCACGACGCGCTCAGTACGTATCTCGAAGCGCATCCCGAAGAGCGTGGCGTCCTTCACGTGGTGCCGGTCCACGAAGTGGCGGCGGCCGCATGAGCGAGCTTCTGGGATCGTACGCCTTCGTGTCTTCGCTGCGACGAGGGATCTCCTCGCAAATTGCCAACAAAGATGGAGACCCCAATCCGCCCACTCGCGCCATCGTACCCATCTCGGTGTCCGTGAACGACGGGGCTCTCACGGCCACCGCGAATCTGGAGCTGTACGGACCGGGTGAGCTGATCGGCTTCGAGGCGCCAGCCGTGATCCGCACCTGGCCACGGCCGGACGTTTTCGACGCGGAGGCGAACCTCTTTCCGCTCATCGAATTCGATCAAGCGGATCTTCCGTGGCGATTCACGGCCGCCGCGCCGGCCATCAACGATCGACTCCGCCCCTGGATCGTGCTCATCGCGCTGGAGGATTCGGAGATCGCTGGCACCATACCAGGCGGGTCGAGCGGCAGGCTGCCGTCGATCGTCGTGAAGTCCGCCCACAACTCGCTGCCGAACCTCGCCCAGTCGTGGGCGTGGGCCCACGTCCAGGTGAGCGGCCAGAAGACAGTGAGCCCCGATCAGAGCGCGAACATTCTCGCGAACGATCCCCACCATATCCTGTCGCGCCTGCTGTGCCCTCGCCGGATGAAAGAGCGGACCGCGTACACCGCGTACCTGGTGACCGCCTTCGAGCGGGGGCGGCTCGCTGGTCTCCATCTGCCCGTTCCAGATGCGGTGAAAGGACTGGATCCCGCGTGGACCGATGGCAGCGCCAACGTCGAGCTGCCGTTCTATTTCGCGTGGCGATTCCAGACGGCGCCCAAGGGCGACTTCGAATTCCTGGTGCGCCTCCTTCGCGCGCGGCCGCTCCCGGCGACAGTGGGAATCCGCGACATGGACGTGAGCGATCCGGGTGCCGGTTTGCCGGCCGCCGCGCCGCATCCTCTGGGACTGGAAGGCGCGCTCAAATCGCCCGCGACCAAGACGACCGAGTGGACTGCCGGCGAGCGGGCCGGATTCATTCCCACGCTTCGCGATCTGCTCAACGCGCCCGCGCGGTTGCTCGGCTCCGCTCTCCATCGCCTGATCGTCGCGCCGCCGCTCTACGGCCGATGGCACGCCGCGCAGGAGACGCTCGAACCCGGCGAGCGCCCGGTCTGGTTTCACGATTTGAACGCCGACCCGCGCCATCGCACGGAGTCCGGGCTGGGCACGCAGGTCGTCCAGACCAATCAACGCCCATTGATGGCGGGCGCGTGGGATCAGGTGGAGGGGATTCTCAAGGCGAACGAAGAGCGGCGCCGGCTCAAGCTCTCCCGTGAGATGACGACGCGCATGCTGGTGGAGCACCTGGCGTCGCCCGAACCGGAGCGGTTGATTCAGGTCACCAGCCCGATACTGAAGCGGATCATGGGCAGCCCGGTGACCATTCACACGCTGATTCAGCGCAGCCCGATCACCGACGCCGTGATGGAGCCGCAGTTCCGGCGTGTGTCACGGCCGCTCGGCCCGTTGGGCCGCCGCCAGGGACGGGCGCAACTGCCACGCGTCACCAATCTGCTCCATCGTCTCAACACCGGTGAGTTGAATCCCGCACCGCCGCCCACGACATCCGATTTGCTGCCGACGAATGAAAAGGTCGCCAAAGGCCTGGTGCCTGACTGGGCCACGCCGACAGGGCTCGCATTCCGCAAAGCGCTGCCCCTCTGGCTTCTGATCCTGGCGGTGATTCTGTCGATTGTCGCGATCGGCCTGTTCTTCGCGGGCGGACTCGCGATTGTGGGTGTCATCGCCGCTGCCGCCGCGGTTGGGGCGGCCGTCGCTGCCAACGCGGTTCGAAATCAGGTGAAGGACGCCGAGACGAAGATCGCGGTTCGTGACGGCGCCATCACATCCGAGATCCTCCACGATGCGCCGGCGATGCCGGGCTTCACGCCCGTCGTGACTGCGCCGAACGCCGCCGGGCCGGTCATTCCGGCCTCGCGCTCGACGGCGGCGCCCGGGGGAACCGACAACCAGGCGGCGCGCGCCTTCCGGGACGCGGCATCGGCATTGTTCACCGAGCTCAACACGCCGCCGGCAGCGGGCCTCGTGCTCACGCCGGTCGACCTGCGCGCGATTCACTCGCAGGTCATGATCGCGCTCGATCCCCGCAAGACCTTCGCGGCCGCGTTGCAGAACCGCGTGATCCTCGGGCCCGGCATCATCTGGGAGCCGGACGATCCGATCGACGAGATCATGATCGCGCCCACGTTCCCGCAGGCGATGTACGAGCCGCTGCGAGACCTGTCGCAGGACTGGCTGCTCCCCGGCCTGGATCAGATCCCGGCCAACACCGCCACGCTCGCGATCACGAATCAGAAGTTCGTCGAATCCTACATGGTCGGCCTGAATCACGAGATGTCCCGCGAGCTGCGCTGGAACGAGTACCCCACCGATCAACGCGGCTCGTATTTCCGGCAGTTCTGGGACGTCGCCGGCGTACTGCCGCCGCAGGGCCAGACGCCTGAGAATCTGAAGGACATCAAGCCGATTCACGGCTGGCCAAAGCGGCACGGGCTCGGCGAGAACAGCAGCCGTCAACCGCTGCCCGGCGGGGAGGAACACCTCGTGCTACTGATTCGCGGCGACCTGCTCAAGCGATACCCGAACACCGAGGTGTACGCCACCAAGTGCAAGCTCGATGCACAGAAGAAGCGAGTGCTGGAAGAGGACACGAGCAAGGAGAAGCACCCGATTTTCATCGGGAAGTTGAAGCCCGACGTGAGCTTCTATGGGTTCGAGCTGACGGAGGCCGAGGTGAAGGGCAGTTCCGACGTCACGAAAGATCAGGGGTGGTACTTCGTGCTGCAGGATCAGCCTGCTGAGCCGCAGTTCGGTCTGGACATCCCCTCCGCATTCGGGACGACGCCAGCCAAACGCGACGATCTCTCCTGGGGCGATCTGGTGGCGAACGAGGCCGAGCTCAACAACCTGAACTTCATCGATCTGAATCAGCCGAGGCCCGATATCAGTGGAATGGCGGACCGGAACGGCGCCGCCTGGCACGCCGACGCCGGGCAGGGCCCCACCGGTGCGCACAGCAGCGCGATCGCCTACCTGACGCTGCAGAAGCCGGTCCGAATCGCCATCCACGGGTCGGACATGCTCCCTCCCGGAATCTAGCCGGCGACGCGAGAAGGGCATTCGTCAATGAACGGCGAAGAACAGTCACCCGAATCCCCGCTGGCGCTCGCGCGTCGCGCCTCCGGCGAGAGCCGCGTCACGGTCAACGATCTGCTCGTCCGGGTTCGGACCGAACGGAAAGCGCTCGAGGATCTGGAGCGGCGTCTCGGGCGACAGGATGAACGCGTGGACGCGGCGCGGCGGCGACTCGAAGAGAGCGAAGGCGCGCTCAAGGACGCACGCGGGCGGGTCGCGTCCTCGGATGCGCGGCTCAACGCGATCATCAAGGGCATGCTCGATCGCGGCATCGATCGCGATGTCGCGCGGCTCAGCGCGGACTATCCGATCGTGATGCTGCCGGTGCGGATCGAGACGCGATTCAAGACCGTCGACAACGCCTTCCAGCTCTGGCTCCGCATCTACCCGGACGAGATCATGGCCGACCTGCACGAGCCGGAGTTGACGCAGGAGGAGGCGGACGCGGGCCAGACCTATTGGACCACCGCCTGGAACGCGGACAAGGAGCCGGACGCCTGGCGGGAAATCGTCGACGGGACCAGATCGCAGCGTGCCGCCTGGATCGTGAAGCAGACCACGCCGTCCAACCTCGCGACGCGGCCCGCCGGCGCTCCGGTCATCGACCCCGTTCCGCTCCGCACGCACAGCTGGACGCGGGCGGCTGAAGCGCACCTTCTCCCCGACCGCTGGCTCGCGATCGCCTATCGCGGCGGCAACGAGATTCGTCGCGCCGTGAGCGGGCCGGTCAAGGAGCCGCTCGCGCTCACGATGTCGCCCACGGTCGATGCCGACACGGTGCTCGATGTCTCGGGAGACGGACTGCACCTGGATCCCGAAGTCGTCTGGACCGTCGACTTCGTCAAGGCGGAGTCGGTCGGCATGGCGCTCCGCATGCCGATCGAAGCGGGCGACATGACGCTCGGGTTCGATCGGCTGATCGTGCTCGGCGTGAAGTCCACGCTCACCCCGGCGGACGCCTCGACGAAAATCGCGGCGCTCCTGGACAGCCACCACTACACGCGGGGGCTCGCCCTCGTGCCGCAGGGCACGCCGACCAACAACACGAGCGCCGCGCCGTCCGCCTACCCGCCTCCCGATTCCGGGGGTGTGAACAGCTACCGCGTCGAGCGTGGACCGGCGCTCGCCCGGCCGGACTCGGACGGCGGTCGGCTGATGCGCGCGTTTGGCGTGCCGATCGACGTCGCCGCCCACGTGGCCAACGCGGATCGCGACGAGCAGAAGCCGGCCCGCGCGATGGCGGAGTCGCTCTGGCCGGTCACCGCGGGCTACTACATCGAGACGCTGCTGGCTCCTGCCTCCGGCGACTTCGATGTGGCGTCGATGAAGCGCTACTACCTGGATCACGTTCGCGCTCGCGGACACTACGCGGCCTTCCGCATCGGCAACACGCCCTATGGGCTCCTGCCGGTTACCTCGCTGGATCGATGGCATCCGGGCCCGGACGACGGCGACGTCGAACGCACGTTCGCCACGAAACTGGTGAAGGCGCGGCCGCTCTGGAATGAGCAGGTGAATCGCGCCCCGCGCACGGGCGCATCCACCGATCCGGACGCCGATCTTCTCGCCGTATTGGGAATGGATGCGAGCACGCGCGAAGTGAGAATCAGGCAGGTGCTCGGCGCCGATCTCGCGGTGAATGTCTGGATGCTGCTCGGCCTCGATCCGGGGTTGCTGGTCGGGAACTGGAACGCGATGGGTGCACAAGTCGCATCGCTGCTGGGCGTCGATCCGCTGTCCGCGGAAATCTTCTTCAAGCTGTACAAGAAGGACGCCCTCAAGTTCAAACACTCGTTCATCGAAGACGGTCCTCTTTCAGAAACCGATCCGCTCAAGGCCAATTACATCCACACGCTGCGAGCGCCGTTTCTCCATGCCCTGCTCCGCCCGCCGTTGAGCCGCGACGAGCCACCGAAGACGCTCCTCTACATGTTGCTGCGCCACGCGACCCAGAGCGTGCTGCGGAACGCCGCGGACGACACGCTGATCAAAGCGAGCCTGGCTCCGGTCAGCATCAAGCGCGAAGTGGAGCTGGTCAAGTTCTCGGGAGTGTCCGCGGGTTCGACGACAGTCTTCGAGCGATTGAACGCGCCGGTCGTCGCCATAACGGGTAACCGCAGTCTCGGTCAGTTCCTGATCGACAACATGGCCGTCGGCGAGGGGCGCCAGATCGCCGATCACGATCAGGCGCTCAAGGATCTGGAGAACCTGTCGACGGCGGAACTGGATCGGCTGCTGACCGAGACGCTCGACGTCTGCTCACATCGCATCGACGCGTGGATCTCGTCGCTGGCCGCAAAGCGACTGGCGGACATGAGAACCGCGTGTCCGCTTGGCGCACACATCGGTGCCTTCGCCTGGGTGGAGGACCTCCGGCCGCGGCCCCACACTGGCCGCCGCAACGTCCAGCTCGCCCGGCTCGGGGGTGTGGAGGAACAGGTCGACACGGGCGGCCACGTCCTCGCGCCCTCGATGATCCACGCGGCGGCCGCCGCGATCCTGCGCAACGGCTACCTTACGCGCAGCGGTGAGCAGAAGGCCCGGTACGCGGTGGATCTCTCCTCTGCGCGCGTTCGGAAGGCCCAGTTCCTGCTCGATGCCGTGCGCAACGGTCAGCCGCTTGGCGCCGTGCTCGGCTACCAGTTCGAGCGAGGGCTGCACGAGGGCTATCGGCCGCGCCGGCTGGAGAAATACAAGGAGCCGTTCCGCAAGCTCTATCCGTTGCCCACCAACACGAGCCGCGCGCCGGACGAGCCTCAGGAAGCCATCGCCGCGCGCGACGTGGTGGACGGCATGAAGCTGCACTCGGCCTGGAAGGCAGAGAAAATTCCGTGGGCGCAGGCCGATTCCGGCCTTCCCAGTGGCGGTCAGGATCGCGCTGACATCGAGACGGAGCTGCGACTGCTGGATGAATCCGTCGATGCGGCGTCGGACCTGCTCCTTGCCGAAGGGGTGTATCAGATCGTGCGCGGCAGCATGCCCGGCGCGGCCGCCACACTCGATTCCATGTCCCAGGGGATCCGGCCGCCCGATTCAGAGATTGCCCACTTGCCGCGAGGTGGCAGCACGCTCACCCATCGGGTTGCGCTGATCGTTGGTGGGGATCCGATTCCCGCCATCTGGCCCGGAATTCCGCTCACCGAGCGCGCCAGGACGGAGCCGCGGCTGGACGCCTGGGCCGGAACGATGCTGGGTGATCCTGCTGCCGTGAAGTGCCGGGTGAGCTACCTGGATCCCACGGGCGCCGATCCGACACATCGTACCGAGCTCGTGGTTACACTCGCGGATCTAAACATCCGGCCGCTGGATCTGCTGGCGCTCGCGCGCGCCGTGCAGACCGAACAAGGGTTGAGCGAGCTGGATCAGCGTGTGGGCGATGTAGCGCTGCAGGTCGCACCGGAGGTGACCGACCTGAACGTGATCTACGATCCCGGCACGGGATCGGCGTGGAACCGGGACACGGTCCGGACCTTTCCGGAGATCATGGAGGTGGCGCGCGGGCTGAACGATCTCGTTGGCGGTGCGCGACCTCTCCGCCCTGCCGATCTGTTGGCTGCGGAATCGGCCTCGCTCGCGGATGGCGCGGATACGATGCTTGCCGAAGCGCAGGCTCGCGCGTTGAGTGCGCTCACGACGCTGAAGATTCGGCGCGATTCGTTGGATAGCGCCCTCGCCGCGTTGGAGCCGCCACCCGTTGGGCCTTTGAATCTCGCGCCGATTCGAGGCGCGCTCAAGGCTCTGGGCGAGTACGGATTCACCGGCGCGCTCCCGACATCGGCCAAGGGCGACACCGGGCCGCTGCGAGCGCAGCTGGTGTCGCAAGGCCACGACGTGCTCGCGCAAGCCAACAAGCGCATCGCGGCCGCCGATGCCGCGACGACTCCTCCAGCCCGCATCGCAGCGATCTTCGGAAAGGAGCTCGTGTTCCTACCGCGATTCAAGCCGGCCGGCGCCGGCGAGCTGGCGAACGCCCTCGCGTTCGGTCCCGCGCTCCTGTCCGGGCCGAATGACGCGGCGAAGTGGTTCCAAGCGGCCGCGCGTGTGCGTCCACCACTCACCAGGTGGCGAACAACCGTGCTCTATGCCGGTGCACTCGGTCGCCCGGTGTCCGCGCTCGAACCCATGCAGCTCCCGTTTGCGCCGGGCGCGCGCTGGGCCGCGCTGGACTTTCCAGATGAAGAGCATCGACACCGCTCAGGTCTGCTCTCGGTCGCTCTCGCCCGCGCCGTTCAACCTGCCGCGACTGATCCGTGGGCGGGCCTGTTGATCGACGAGTGGACCGAGGTCATTCCCAATCAGGAGGAGGCAGGCGCCGTGGCGTTCCATTTCGACAGTCCCGGCGCGGAGGCGCCCCAAGCCGTCCTCGTGGCGGTGCCACCCGTGCGGACCGAACAGTGGGATGTGGACACGCTGATTGCCATCCTGAACGAAGCGCTGGACCTGGCAAGAATCCGCGCGGTCGATGGCGAGCTGCTGGAGAAGCTGAGTCAGCTCCTTCCCGCCATCTATCTCACCGCGAATACCGCGGAGGACACGATTTCCACGAGGTTCTCGGATGCCGTGATGAAGGACGCGACCATCGCGACCACGAGAAGGATCTGAGATGAACTCGATCACCTACTGGCATCGCCTGGAGTCGCGTCCGCGCTCCGAGCACCACATCCTGCCAAGCCTTGCTGCCCGGATTCGCGATCCGCTCTGGATGCTCGCGCGGCAGTGGCAGATGGGCGAGTTTCACGGCGAGGACTCCGCCTCGCCGGCCTGGATGCGGACGTCCACGCGGGTGTCGCCCTTGACGGGCTGGCGGATCGAAGGGCAAGCGACGCAGCCGCTGACTGGGGCCATTCCGCTGGAGGACCTGGTGGAGACGGAGGCCTTTGGTGAAGATCTCGCCCTGAGAGCGGAGATCGGGCAGACCTGTGAGGCGTTGCTCAGCGCGCATGGCGTGCCGGCACGGATCGCGGATGTCAGGGCCGCCTTCCCCATCCCCGAAATCACCGAGAGTGCGCTCAAAGCCGATCCCGATCGTGACGCCGCGCGGTTCCAGCGCGTCGTCATGGGCCGGACGATCGATGGGCTGGCGCTGTACCGGGCCGCCGTCGCCGCCGCACCAAGCCTCCCCGCGGCACTGGCCGGCCTGCCCCCGGCGGGGCTCGCCGCCCTGGACGATCTCCGCGCCTGGGTGACGGACGTGTACGGCGACATCGGCTCGGCGGACGCCGATGCCTGGCGTCCGGCCCGTCTCGAATACCGGGTCGAAACGCTCGGCGACACGCCTGACGGCCGCAGCGCGGTGTTGAGCTGCGTGCCGGATCGCGACGGTGGATTCGATTGGTACACCTTCGACGTCAAGCAGATCGGAGAGCGAGACGAAGGCGCGCCCGTTCCGGTCTCCACGACACGGAGCGTGCTGCCGATTCACGTCCGTTTCCGAGGCATGCCGAATCAGCGCTGGTGGGACTTCGAGGAAGGCACCACCGATTTCGGCGCGATCGAGCCGGAGAAGCGCGATCTCGCCAAGCTGCTGGTGATGGACTTCATGCTGATTCATAGCAACGACTGGTATCTGGTGCCCCTCCGCCAGCCGGTCGGACAGCTGATGGAAATCGAGTGGATGGTCGTGCACGACGTGTTCGGCGACCTGACGCACGTCCCGCGCGCCGATGCCGCCGATGTGCGCCAGGACGAGCGATGGACGATGTTCACGCTCACGTCGCCGACGCAACCGAATGGGATCGCGCCGTTCCTGATCCAACCGCCCACTGCATCAGGCTCCGTGCTGGAGGGTCCAGTCCTCGAGGAAGTGCGATTCCTGCGAGACGAGATGGCGAACATGGTCTGGGCCATCGAAGAGACGCTCGAAGGCGGTCTCGGCCAGGCGTTTCCCGGCCTCGAACGGTATCAGGCGACTCGGCCGGCGAATCCTGCGCCGCCCGCTCCGGTACCCGCCGGCCCACACCCGCCTCTCAAGTACCAGATTCAAACCGAGGTCCCGGAGAACTGGATTCCCTTCCTGCCCGTCTTGATCGACGCCGTGAACGGGGACATCGCGCTGCAGATCGCGGCCATGCTCCGGACGCGGCCTGGGCAGGCGCCAGAACCGATCCTGCCGCGCGGCCGCATCCTCAATCCCACGGGCGTGGGTGGCGCGGACTACCAGATTCGCGAGGAAGAGGTCTCTCGCGACGGTACGCGAGTGAATCGCCTGGTTCGCCGTAGTCGATGGATCGACGGCTCTACGCACCTCTGGATCGCGCGAAGGAGAACCCCCGGTGCCGGGGAGGGCTCGAGCGGACTCAAGTACGATCTGGCCAAGCCGAACCGGTGATGAGCTCCACACCGCTCTCAAACAGCGAAGAGGGAAGGGGAGAAGCCCGCCACGCCGTTACTCGCGCTCGGTGACTCGTGTCGATTCTGGATGCGCGGTCGCCACCGCGGATAGCGGCGGCTGGCCGAGCACCAGGTCGGCCGCTTTCTCCGCGATCATCAGCACGCAGGCGTTGATGTTGCCGGAGACCAGATCGGGCATGGCCGAGGTGCCCTCGAGGATCACCCGCGTCGCCAGCGCGCTCGTCTCGACCGTGAGATTCGGCCGACGCATGGCCGGCCGCAGGAAGGCCACGGCGGCGCCGCAGCGCCGACCGTTGCGGATGGTCCATTGACCGATCCCGAAGCCCTCCTGCTCCTTGGCGTTGTAGTCCTCGGTGAAAGGCCAGTCCGCCGCGAAGCTCGGAAGCCGTTCGAGTGCTCCCTCGGCAAACCGGTACTCCGCGGCGATGTTCTGTCCGTCGATGTAGCCGAGCTTCCTCATTCGCTGCCAGAACGTCTCGAGCAGCACTGCATCGGCGGAACGGGAGCCACCGGCGAGAAACGCGATCCGAGGAACCTTCGGCGGCGGCCGCCCAGACGCCGAGAAGCTCGCGGCGAAGAGCAAAACGCCGAGAGCCAGGCCTGCGGTCGTCGCCCTCACGGGTGTCGGCGACTACGAGAGGGCGAGGCCGTAGAGCCGCGCCACGTTCTCCCGGACGATCAGCCGCTTTTCGCCCTCCGGCACGCCCTTGAAATCGCGGTCGACGACCTCACGTGAATGGGGCCAGGTCGACACGGTGTGGGGGTAGTCCGAGGACCACATGATGTTCTCCACGCCGATGAATTCCCGGTTGGCCACGCCGACGGGATCGTCGATGAACGTCGCGAAGATCTGGCGCCGGAAATACTCGCTGGGCTTGAGCTTCAGCGGGACCGGATAGAGATATTGATATTCCTCGCGGGCCTGATCGAGCTTTTGCAGAAAGAAGGGCACCCAGCCCACTTCGTTCTCCGCCGAGACGATCTTGAGGTTGGGGAATCGCTCGAGGACGCCCGAACAGATCAGCACGACCAGCGTGCGCTGCACTTCGTGCGACAGCACGGTGGAGCGGACGTAGCGGTCCACCGG
>Ga0070707_100001810_pt1 | contig 20550 bp, 20 predicted proteins | sample KBSK5502metaG_FD_65468 | JGI IMG/M metagenome (GOLD analysis project Ga0070707, IMG submission 65468) | Corn, switchgrass and miscanthus rhizosphere microbial communities from Kellogg Biological Station, Michigan, USA - KBS K5-50-2 metaG | ecosystem: Host-associated > Plants > Roots >...
GTCGCGCTGCCGCTGCTCGAGGCCGTCGAGCACGCCGCGCTACGGGCAGGAGTTCCGGTCGACGCACGGATCGAGAAGGGCCGCAGTCCGACGCACGCGCTGCAGCGACTGTGGGACGAGGAGGGCTTCGACCGGATCGTGGTACCCGCGCCGAACGGACGTGGAGGCGGATTCACGGCCAAGGACGTGACCTGGATCCTTGCCCGCGCGCCGAGCGAGACGATCGTGCTCAAGCCGAGCCCGAACGGCGCGCAGCAGGCCGCCTGAGTACCGTTGCCCGTGTGAGAACACGGGCCGACCTCGTGGTAGGCGTACTCGCGAGTGCGGGGGTCGTCGTGCTCGTGAGCGGCGTCGTTGCGCTGCTCAAGCCGCACGTGCCGGTGCTCAGCCTCGGCGCGCTCTATGTGCTCGCCGTGCTGCCCGTGGCGATCCTCTGGGGGACTGCGCTCGCCGCCATCGTCTCCGTGGCGAGCATGCTCGTCTTCAACTGGTTCTTCTTGCCGCCGTACCACTCGTTCCACCTCCACGAGAGCCAGAACTGGCTCGCGCTGGCCGTCTACCTCGTGATCGCTTTTGTCGTGAGCGCGCTCGCGGCGCGCGCCCGGGGGCGGAGGGACGACGCCGAGCAGCGGCGAGCCGAGGCGCACGCGCTGGCCGAGGCGGCCCTCGACCTGTTGCGCGGCCGCACGCTCGACGAGGAGCTGGGACGCCTCGCGGCCCTCACCGCCGGCGTCCTCGGAGTCGAGGCGGCGCGCCTCGAGCTCGGCGAGCAAAGGCCGGGGGAGGGCGAGCAGGCTCTGCCCGTCGAAGCCGGGCTGCGGTGTGTTGCGACGCTCTTCCTCGACGAGGCGGCGACGGTCGACGAGGCCGTCCGGCGCCGCTTCCTTCCCTCGCTTGCAGCGCTCCTGGCAGTCGTCGCCGAGCGGAGCCGGCTGGAGGCCGAGGCGCTGGAGGCAGAGGCATTACGGCGAAGCGATGCGCTCAAGACCGCGCTGTTGCGCGCGGTCTCGCATGATCTGCGCTCGCCGCTGACCGCGATACTGGCCTCGGCCGACGCGCTCGCGAGCCCGGGCCTGTCGCTCGAACCCGCCGACCGGCTCGGGCTCGCCGAGACGATCCGGGACGAGGCGGCGCGGCTCGATCGGGTCGTGGGCCAGCTCCTCGACCTGTCGCGGCTGGAGGCTGGTGCCGTCGAGCCGCACCGCGAGCTCTGGCACGTCGACGAGCTCGTCGGCCAGGCGCTTGCCGGACTCGGCGATGACGCAGCCCGCGTGAGGATCGAGATCGGACCCGAGACGCCGCCGGTCGAGGTCGACGCAGCCCAGGTCGAGCGGGTGCTCGCCAATCTGATCGACAACGCGCTCCACTACTCGCCGCCGGGCTCCGGCGTCGTCGTCCGCGCCGAATCGGGTGCGACGGAGCTCCGCCTTCACGTCGTCGACCACGGGCCGGGCCTGCCGCCCGAGGAGCGCGACGCGCTGTTCCAGCCCTTCCGGCGCGGAAGTGCCGGCCAACTCGGCTCCGGCCTCGGCCTGTCGATCGCGCGCGGCTTCGCCGAGGCGAACGGCGGCCGGCTCTGGGCACAGGACGACCCGGCAGGCGGCCACCTCGTACTCTCGCTGCCGCTCGCGGAGCGACCGGCCGCGGTGCGGACATGAGTGCGCGTGTGCTTGTCGTGGACGACGAGCCGCAGATCGTACGGGCGCTGCGTACGAGTCTTCGCGGTGCGGGCTACGACGTCGAGACTGCCGCCACGGCCGAGGAAGCGCTGACCGTGCTCGCCGCGAACCCACCCGACGCCGTGGTTCTCGACCTTGTGCTTCCGGACGGTACGGGCACCGAGGTTTGCCGCGAGCTGCGCACCTGGAGCAGTGCGCCGGTGATCGTCCTCTCGGTCGTCGGTGACGAAGCCGAGAAGGTCGCGGCTCTAGACGCCGGCGCCGACGATTACGTGACCAAGCCGTTCAGCGTGGAGGAACTGCTCGCGCGTCTCCGTGCCGCCCTGCGCCGGGCGGATGCCCCGGCCGAGCCGGTCGTCGAGCTTGGCGACCTGCGGATCGACCTCGAGAAGCGGGCCGTCTCGGTTCGAGGCGAGCCGGTGCAGCTCACGCCAAACGAGTTCGCGCTCCTGCGGGTCCTCGCCCGCAACCCGGGCAAGCTGCTCACCCACGGTGCGCTCCTGCGCGAGGTGTGGGGGAGGGGCTACGGCGACGAGTCGCACTACCTGCACGTGTACGTCTCGCAGCTGCGGCGGAAGCTCGAGGCCGATCCCGCCCGCCCGCGTTACATCCTCACGGAGCCCGGGGCCGGCTACCGGCTCGCCGAGCGGCCTTGAGGGTTTCCTGAGCCGCAAACCCAATCCCTGAGCCGCCTTTGAGGCTGACGGCCGTACCGTCGAGGCATGGCTACCCATGCGCCGTCCTTCGGCTCGCTCGAGCTTCCCAGCCCGGGCCGCGCGGCGTTGCCGCTCGTTGCGCTCGCCCTCGTCGCGCTCGGGTTCGAAGCATCTCCGCCGCTCCGCCTCGCCGGAGTGGCCGCGGCCGCGTGCTTCGCTCTCGCCGCGGCCGTTCGCGCCGAGCTCGCCAGGGCAGAGCTTCGTTCGATTTGCCGCTCCGTCGACCGCGTGATCCTCGCCTCGGCGACGGGCGTCGAGGGGTCGGACCTCGTCCGCTGGCGGACGCGCGAGCTCGTCGCGCCTGCCACCCGGAACAACCTCGCGCGCGAGATAGAGCAGACGCTGCGGAGAGCCGATCCGGCTCGGCTTCCGTCAGCGTCGCCGCTGCGACGTGGTGTGGCGCGCCGGCACCGCGAGCTGCTGCTGAAGCTAGAGACGCGGATGCTCGACGACAGCCCGGTGACCGCGCGCGGCGTGCTGCTCCTCCGGCGCCTGCTGCGGGAGTCGGGCAGCCCGCTCTATGACGAGCACGCCGGCGATCTCAGTCGTGCGCTCGTTCGTGTGCTCGTGGAGCTCGAGCCGTGAGCACCGCAACGCGCCCGGAACCGGAGGCGCTCGAGCCCAGGCGCCTGCGACGTGTGCTCGTCGGCCGGCCGATGCGGACGCACCAGGCCGAGGACGAGCTGCTGCCGATCCCGCTCGCGTTGCCGATCTTCGCGGCGGATGCGATCTCCTCCGTCGCGTATGCGACCGAAGCCGCGATGGTCGTCCTCCTTGGCGCCGGGATCGCCGCCCTCCATGTCGCCCTGCCCATCTCGATCGCCGTCGCCGCGCTGATGGCGATCGTGATCACCTCGTACCGTCAGACCGTCCGCGCGTACGAGACCTCGGGCGGCGCGTACGTCGTCGCACGCGAGAACCTCGGCACGCTCCCGAGTCTCGTCGCCGCCGCGGCGCTCCTCGTCGACTACGTGCTCACCGTCGCCGTCTCGGTGGCGAGCGGCGTTCTTGCGATCACGTCGGCGGTTCCCTCGCTCAACAACTACAACACGGAGCTCTCGGTCGCCGGGGTCGTCCTGATCATGGTCGTCAACCTCCGGGGCGTCCGCGAGTCGGGCTTCGCGTTCGCACTCCCGACCTATCTCTTCATCGTCTCGATGCTGGTGATGATCGGCGTCGGCGTGACGAAGTGCACGACCGGCACCTGCACGATCACCCACACGCCGAACCCGCTTCCAGCCGGCGTGGGGACGCTGACGCTCTTCCTCGTCCTCAAGGCGTTCGCGTCCGGGGCCAGCGCGCTGACCGGCGTGGAGGCGATCGCCAACGGCGTCAATGCGTTCAAGCGGCCGCAGGCGAAGAACGCTTCCAGGACTCTCGGCGTTCTCGGAGTGGTCGCGATCACGATGTTCCTCGGGGTTTCGTATCTCGCGGTCCACCTGCACGCCCGCCCGAGCAGCACCGACTCCGTCGTCTCTCAGGTCGCCCGCGCGGTGTTCCCCGCCGGAAGCTTCGGCGGCTGGATGTACTGGGTCGTCCAGATCTTCACCTTCGCCGTGCTGATCCTCGCGGCGAACACGTCGTTCCAGGGTTTCCCGCGGCTGTCGGCGCTGCTGGCGCACGACCGCTTCATTGCCCGCCAGTTCACGAACCTCGGCGACCGGCTCGTCTACTCGAACGGCGTCGTTCTCCTCGCCGGCGCGGCCTCGCTGCTGATCTGGATCTACCACGCCAACGTCAACAACCTCATCCATCTCTACGTGGTCGGCGTATTCACCGCCTTCACGCTCTCGCAGGCGGGGATGGTCCGCTACTGGCTCCGCACGCACGGCGACGGCTGGCGCTGGCGCGCAGCGGTGAACGGGGTGGGAGCCTCCGCGACGTTCGTGGTCGCGGTCGTCGTCATCCTGACGAAGTTCACCGAGGGCGCGTGGATCGTGATGATCGCCGTCCCGGCGATGGTGGCGGGGTTCTACGGCGTCCGCCGGCACTACTCATGCATGCGGCGGCGTCTGTCCGCCGGGGCCGCTGCGGTGGTCGCCGCACCGTCTGCCCACAACACCACCTTCCTCGTCGTCGAGCAGATCGACGAGGCGTCGCAGCGTGCGTACGAGCTGGCGGAGCGGCTCTCGCCCGACGGCTTCCGCGCGCTCCATGTCCCGCTGCGTGACACCGATCCGGGAATCCGCCCGCGCTGGCTGCATGCGACCGGCGGGGCCTCGCGCCTCGAGCCCCTCGATTCCTCCGCGGGCTTCCTCGACGCCGTGCTCGAGCAGGTCTGGAGGCAGCCGCGCGGCGAATCGGACTTCGTCACCGTTGTCGTGCCCGAGGAGTTCGAGCGCCCGTCGCTGTTCCAGGTGCTGCGCCGCCGACGCGAGCTTTCGCTGAAGCTCCGCCTGCTCGCGGAGCCGGGAGTCGTCGTGACCGACGTTCCTGTGGTGCGAGGCGCAGTCGAGCGGCCGCTGGGACGGCTCGTGGTTCGTGTCCTCGTGGCAGGGGTCGACGCCGCCTCGATGCGGGCAGTCAACTACGCCTCGACGCTCCAGGCCGACGACGTCCGGGCGATCAACTTCGCCTTCAGCGCCGAGGCGGCCACCTCGATGCGCCGTGACTGGGGCCGTTTCGGGCCTCGGCTGCCGCTCGAAGTGGACGAAGCCCCGTATCGGGACCTCGGCAAGCCGCTGCTCGGGCATCTCCGCGCGCTGACCGAGGACGGTGACACGACCGTGCTCGTGCTCATGCCGGAGGTCGTCGTTCGCGGCTGGCGGCGGCTGCTCCACAACCAGCGCGCGCTCTATCTCAAGCGCCTCCTGCTCTTCGAGCCGAACGTGATCCTCGCTTCCGTCCCGTACCAGCTCCTGAAATGAGGCTTCCGGATATCCGTCTGCTGCACTACCGCGCGAAGCATCTCGCGCGGTGGACGGGCTCGATCGCCTACCGGAGCATCGTCGTGCCGCTGCTCGACCAGGACGAGACGGAGCACGCGCTCGATCTCGCCTGCCGGCTCGCCGCCGACCGGGGCGCGCGCGTCGTCCTCGTCGGGCCGCTGGTTGTCGAGCGCGAGCTGCCGCTCGACGCCCACATGGACGGGGCGCTCACGAGCCTGCAGAAGCAGCTCGAGTGTGCGACTGCGGTCGCGAGCTCCTACGGCGTCGCGGTGCGGCGCGAGATCGTCCGCACGCGTCCCGGAAGCCTCGGCGAGGAGGTCGCACGCGTCGCCGCGGAGCGCCGTGCGGAACTCGTCGTCGTCGGCGCTCCGGTCGAGTCGCGGCGCGGCTTCCACGAGGCATTTCCGCGTGAGATTCTGCTCTTGCTGCGGGACGCGCCGTGCCGCGTGATGATCGCCACCGGCCCTGTTGCCGGCAGAGGTGCGAAGGCGACCGCGGTGGGCACTAGAGTCGCGCCGTGGCACGACGGCGCCGTCAGGCCCAGCAGCTCGAGCGCGTCCTCGGAACGAACGCGCTCTTCGCCACCGCGTACGGCAACGTCGGCTCGTCGATCTACTACGCGCTCGGCCTGGTAGCGGTCTACGCGCTCGGCCTGACGCCGATCGTCTTCATCATCGCGGGGCTCATCTTCGCGTGCACCGCTGCGACCTACGCCGAGGGCACCGTGCGTTTTCCGGAGGCCGGCGGCTCGTCGAGTTTCGCCAGGCACGCGTTCAACGAGCTCGTCTCGTTCGAGGCGGCGTGGGCGCAGATGCTCAACTACATCGCGACGATCGCGGTGTCGGCGTTCTTCGTGCCGCACTACCTCTCCGTCTTCTGGGCGCCGCTCCGCGCGAACCCATGGGACATCGTCGGCGGGATCGTGGTGATCGCGGCGCTGGTCCTCGTCAACATCGTCGGCGTCCAGGAGTCCGCCAAGCTGAACGTCGTTCTCGCGGTGACGGACTTCGCGACGCAGCTACTGCTCGTGCTCCTCGGCTTCATCCTCGTCTTCTCGCCGCACATCCTCGTTTCCAACATCCATCTCGGCGTCGCGCCGACCTGGCAGGACTTCTTTCTCTCGATCCCGATCGCGATGCTCGCCTACACCGGCATCGAAACCGTCTCGAACCTCTCCGAGGAGGCGCGCGACCCGCTCCGGACCGTCCCTCGCGCAGTCCTCTACGTCGCAATCGCCGTTTTCGCCATCTACTTCACGCTGCCCTGGGTCGCGCTCTCGGCGATGCCGGTCTTCCACGGGGCACACGGCTACACGACCTGTCTCGCGGAGCCGCCGACTTCGTCCATCTGCCACCCCGGATACCAGAACGACCCGGTCCTGGGGCTCGTCAACAACCTCGGGATCAGCTCGGCCGGCATCACCCACGGCCTACGCATCTATCTCGGGATCCTCGCCTCGACGATCCTCTTCATCGGCGCAAATGCGGGCGTGATCGGAGCCTCGAGGATCACCTACGCGATGTCGAGCTACCGGCAGCTGCCGCTTCTCTTCCGCAAGATCCACCCGAAGTTCAAGACGCCCTGGTTGGCGCTCGTGTTCTTCGCCGGAGCGATCCCGATCGCGCTGACGCTCACCGGCAAGACGGCGTTCCTCGGCGCTGTCTACTCCTTTGGCGCAACGTTCTCGTTCACGGTCGCTCACGCCTCGGTGATTCGCCTGAGGATGAAGCTCCGCGAGCGCGACGAGGTTGCGTTCAAGGCCAGGCCGAACATTCGGATGCGCGGCGTCAGCTGGCCGGTCTTCGCAATCGTCGGCGGACTGGGCACAGGGCTCTCGTGGCTCGTGATCGTGATCACGACGCCGTCGATCCGATATGCCGGCCTCGCCTGGCTGGTCATCGGCTTCGCCTTCTACGTCTTCTACCGACGCCGTATCGTGCACGCGCCGCTTGCGGAGACCATCCGCGCACCGGTCGAGTTCGGCCCGGCAGCGGTGCTCGAGTTCCGAAGCATTCTCGTGCCGATCGCACCCGGCTACGCCTCTGACGAGGCGATGGACTTCGCCTGCCGGCTGGCGGCGGAACGGCGGGCTTCGATCGTCGCGTTCACGGCGATCGACGTTCCCCTCGATCTCCCGCTGGATGTAGAGCTCCCGGAGGACGTGCGGGAGGCCAACAAGCAGCTCGACGAGGCGCGTGCGATCGGCGATTCGTACGGCGTCACCGTGATCGGGCGCATCGCGCGGACCAGGAACATCGGCCGCGCGATCGTCGACGAGGCGATGCGCCGAAACTCGGAGATCATCGTGATGGCCGGCCCGCGACGCGTGCGGCTGCAGACCGGCCGGCGCCAGATCTTCGGTGACTCAGTCGACTTCGTGCTTCGCCACGCCCCGTGCCGGGTGATGGTCGCGACGCCGCGGGAACGCGCGGCCTGATCAGCTTGTACGGCCGTACCGTCTTCGTCTTCGGGATCCTGATGATCGTGCTCGGGATCGCGATCGTCATCGAGACCGCCGCCGCGGGAGGGGGCTCGACAGGCTATGTCCTCGGCACGCTGTTCGCAGCGCTCGGCGTCGGGCGCCTCTTCCTCCTGCGGCGGCGTTAGGCTCAACAGCGGATGGCTCGCAAGCTGCCGCGGCTGCAACGCGTGCTGGACGCTCCGGCGCTCGCGTCTGTTGCCTACGGCGAGGTCGCGTCCTCGATCTACTTCGCCCTCGGCATCGTGGCCCTGCATGCGCTCGGCCTCACGCCGGTGGTCCTCGGCGTGGTCGGCGTCCTGTTCCTCATCGTGACCCTGTCGTACGCGGAGGGGACGACGACGATCGGCGAGAGCGGTGGCGCCGCGACCTTCGTGCGTGTCGCCTTCAACGACTTCGCCGGCTTCGTCACGGGCTGGGCGCTCTTCCTCGACTACCTGATCGTGATCGCGCTCTCGGCACTCTTCTTCCCGCACTACCTCGGGCTCGCGATCGGCGTTCACTCGATCGCTCGGCATCCGGGAGACGCGATCGTCGGCTGTGTAGTGATCGCGGCGATTGCGGTCGTGCGCCTGCTGAGGCGGACGCGCCTCTACTCGTTCAGCCTCGTCGTGCCCCTGCTCGACCTCGTGACGCAGCTGCTGCTCGTGCTGCTCGGCTTCGCGTTCCTCTTCTCGCCGAGCGCACTGACGAGCGGACTCTCGGTCGGCACTCACCCCTCCTGGCACCAGATCGCATTCGCGCTGCCACTCGCCCTCCTCGCCTACACGGGACTCGAAACCGTGGCGAACCTCGCGGAGGAGACGCGGCAGCCGGGGCGCAACCTGCCGCGCAGCCTCTTCCTCGGGATCGGGGCAGTCGTCGTCGTCACGGTGCTGATCGCGCTCGTCGCGCTGTCGGCCTTTCCGGCGACGAACGGGACGACCGAGCTCGGAACGACCTGGGAGCGCGCCCCGATCATGGGAGTCGTCTATGCACTCGGGCCGCACGTTGCTTTCTGGGTCGAGCGGATGCTGCGGGTCTACGTCGGACTGACCGGTGCGCTCATCCTGCTGGTTGCAGCCGCGACCTCGAACTCCGGCTTCGGCCGTCTGGCGTTCTCGCTCGCGGAGCATGGGCAGCTGCCGCGCCGTTTCGGCCGCCTCAGCCGCCGCAGTCTCCATTCGCCCGAGACGGTCCTCGCGGCGGCTGGGATCTCGATTGCGCTGATCCTCTCGACCGCGTGGACCACGGATCCCGTCGGGTTCCTCGCGAGCCTGTTCAGCTTCGGGGTGCTGATCGCGTTCACCGCCGCGCAGCTCGCGGTGCTGAAGCTGCGCTTCTCGAAGCCGGACGCGGAGCGCCCGTTCCGGGTGCCGCTCTCGGTCCGGATTCGCGGCGCCGACGTGCCGGTGCCGACCGTGATCGGAGCTCTGGCGACGACGGCGATCTTCGTCGTGGCGATGGCGACGCACATCGGTGCGCGCTACGCGGGCCCGATCTGGCTCGGGGTCGGAATCGTCGTCTACCTTCTGGTCCGCCGCAGCCGCGGCACCGGTCTGCTCGAGCACGTCGAGCCGCTGGAGGAGGGAGACCTGCCTCAGGCGGAGTTCTCCAAGATCCTCGTGCCGATGAAACTCGGTGAGATCGGCGAGGAGATGGTCGCGACCGCGGTCAAGCTCGCTCAGGAGCGAGGCGCCGCTGTCGTGGCGCTCCACGTGATCCGGGTACCGCTCGACCAACCGCTCGATGCGGAGCTGTACGACCAGGAGGAACGGGCCGCTGCGTCGATCGCCGAGGCCGTTGCGCTCGGCGCCGACCACGGCGTCACGGTGGAAGGGCGATCCATTCGCGCCAGATCGATCGGGGAGGCGATCGTGAAGGCGACCGAGGAGACCGGTGCCGACCTGATCGTGCTCGGGTCCGGGCCCAAGTGGCGGCGCCAGTCGCGCTTCTTCTCGCCGACCGTCGACTACGTCCTGCGCAAGGCGCCCGCCGAAGTGCTCGTCGTCGCCTTTCCTCAGGGTGTGCTCGAAGAGGTGTAAGAGGGCTTGGCGAAAACCAGGCCGAGCCGTCGGCGCACGCTGATCGCCCGCTGAGCGGCGTCCTCGGTCGCTCGAATAGCGCTGCTATTCCAGCTCCCTGCGTCCTTGTCAGCGAACGACCATCGCGCGCCGACGACGAGCGGCTTTCCGCCGAGCCCTCCTAGCGAGCTACCGTTCGGCAGTCATGGAGGGACTTTCGCTCAAGGCGCTCGTCATCGGCTGCGGTCGCGTCGGTTCGTCGATTGCGCTCCAGCTCCACCAGGAGGGCTGGGACGTGACCGTCGTGGACGAAAACGAGGATGCTCTGTCGCGGCTCGGGGAGAGCTGGCCCGGGGCGTTCATCGTCGGGCACGGCATGGACGCGCATCTTCTGCGGGAAGCCGGCATCGAGGAGGCCGACGCCGTCGTGGTGGCCACCGACGGCGACAACACGAACATCATCATCGGCCAGGTCGCGCAGAAGCGTTTCGACGTCCGCTGCGTCGTCGTCCGCGTACTCGACCCCGCCCGCGCGAAGTTCTACGCGGAGCGCGGTCTCAACACCGTCTGCCCGACGAGCGTGGCCATCGACCGGCTGATGGACGCGGCGCGCACGTGCGCGATCCCGACCGTCCAGCCGACCGAGGCGACGGAGGAGGTGGTCGGCTGATGTACGTCATCGTCGCCGGCGGCGGCAAGATCGGCGCGAACGTCACCCGCTCGCTCCTCCGGCTCGGGCACGAGGTGACGCTGATCGAGCAGAAGCGCGATCGCTTCGAGCAGCTCGAGGACGAGTTCGAGCACCAGGTACAGCGTGGCGATGCGACCGAGCTCTTTGTCCTCGAGCGTGCAGGAATCGCGCGGCCGCCGGACATCGTGCTCGCGCTGACCGGCGACGACGAGGACAACATGATCGTCGGCCAGATCGCGCGCGAGAAGTTCGGTGTCCCAAAGGTGATCGCCCGCGTCAACGACCCGCGCAACCAGCCGCACTTCGACTTGCTTGGGATCTCGCCGACGATCTGCGCGACCTCCAGCGTGATGGCGCTCGTCGAGCACGAGGTGCCGGAACACGACCTCATCCACCTGCTCGAGCTGCGCCAGGAGAACCTCGAGATCGTCGAGGTGCAGATCGACAGCGACTCTCCGTCCGCCGGGAGGACGGTCGAGGCGCTCTCGCTGCCGGAAGGCTCGCGCCTCATCTCCGTCATGCGCGCCGGTCACGCGGAGATCGCCGTCGGCTCGACGGTGCTCGAGGCCGGAGACCAGGTGCTAGCAATCCTCGAGACGGGAAAAGAGGACGAACTACGCCGCGTCTTGCTTCGTCGCTAGCTCTGCTCCTCGTCGCGGGGGTCGTGCTCGCCGGCTGCGGAGGTAGCGGCGGCTCGACCGGCGGCGTCGCGGGCGTGCGCAAGACGATCGCGGCCTCCGGCCAGGACTGGACCCGCTTCGGCTGGGACGCGCGTCGCAGTAGCGACGACCCGAACGCGACCGGGATCACCGCCTCGAACGTCGGCACGCTGGTTCGCCAGCAGGTTCATCTGCCGGGGACGGTGGACTCCTCGGCCATCTATCTCCACGGCGTGAAGATTCGCGGCGCGACCCATGACGCGTTCTTCGTCACGACGACGTACGGGATCACGCTCGCAATCGACGCCGCGAACGGCAACATCCTCTGGCGCTGGACGCCGCCCCGCTACTCGCATCTGGCCGGCACGGCGCAGATCACGACTGCGACACCGGTCGCCGACCCCAGCCGGAAGTGGATCTATGCCGCTTCGCCCGACGGGCGGATCCAGAAGCTCACGGTCGCGAGCGGGCACGCCGTATGGCGCCGGGTCGTCACGAAGCTGCCTGCCTTCGAGAAGATCGCCGCCTCGCTGAACTTCACGAACGGACGCGTCATCGCCACGACCGGGGGCTACATCGGCGACGCACCGCCCTACCAGGGGCACGTCGTCGTCATCGCGGCGCGGAACGGCCGGCTGCTGCACGTCTGGAACTCCCTCTGCTCCTACCGTCATTTCATCCAGTACCCGCCCACCTGCGGCGCGAGCGACTCAGCCATCTGGGGACGTGCCGGCGCAGTCGTCGTCCCCGGCAGCGGCAAGCTGCTCGTTGCCACCGGTAACGCGCCGTGGGACGGCCGCGGCAACTGGGGCGACGCGGTGCTGGTCCTCTCCTCGAAGGCGAGGCTCATCGGTAACTACACGCCGACGAACACCGCACAACTGAACACCGACGACGTCGATCTCGGCTCGACGTCTCCCGTCTATCTCACCCCGAAGCTCATCGCGCAGGGTGGTAAGGACGGGAAGATCCGGCTCCTCTCGATGGCGCGGCTGAAGGGGACGAGGCCGCACAAGGGGCATGAACTGCAGATCGTCTCGACCCCGTCCGGCTCCGAGCTCTTCACGGCACCGGCGGTGTGGCGGAGCGGCCAGCGGATCTGGCTCATCGCAGCCGACGGCGGAGGAACGCAGGCCTGGTCGCTGCGGGGCGGTCGCCTCCACTCGGTCTGGCGGAACGGCAACAACGGCACCAGCCCGGTCATCGCAGGCGGGCTGCTCTGGGTCTACGACCAGGGCGGCGGGTTACGCGTCTACGAGCCGGCGAGCGGGAAGCTGATCACGACGCTGAGCGCCGGCGGCGGCCACTGGAACAGCCCGATCGTCACCGACGGCCGGGTCGCGCTGCCGGAGGGCAACGCGAACGACCACGCGACGAACGGCGTGCTCGACATCTGGCGCGTCAAGTCCTCCTAGGCCGAGCGCCGACGGCGGACCTGGGGCGCCTGTTGCCCGAGGGCGGCGTAGGCGAGAGCCTGGAGTGACTCGTTCAAGGTCGACAGCTCCCGGGCGAGGCGCAGGAAGTTCTCGTCGTTGTCGAGGCGCTTGTTCGTCTTCTCGAGCTCGTTGCCGATGCGGTCGAGCTTCTCGAGGATCAGGTCGAAGCGCCGGTCGGAGAGGTTGTGTTCCACAGGCTCATCGTAATCCCGCCAGCTCCTCGCGCGACCTCACGACGATCGCCGACGCACCGAGCCCGGCCTGCACCTCGGCGAGCGTCCCGACGATCTCCACCTGACGCGCGACACCCGCATGGGCGAGGGCTATCTCGGCCAACTCTCGCGGAGCGTCGCTGAAGACGCCGATCTGCGCCCCCGCCGCCTTGAGCCGCCGCAGCGCCGCGTTCGTATCGGGACGGGGACGGATCCAGAGCGGCGCCCGGTCGGCCGCGAATCGCGACAACAGGGGACGCCAGTCGCCGAGTGCCTCGTCGAGAACGGTCGCCGCCGCCTCTCGATCCTCGGGCACGTCGAGCTCTACCCGAGCCCGCCGGGCCGCGTCCTCGAGCCACGCGTCCCACAGCGGCCGCGTGTCGGCGAGCACGCCGTCGAGGTCGAGTGCGAGCGCGAGACCGGCCACGGGAGGCGATGCTAGATTCCCATCACAAACCGGCGAGCGGTAAGGGAACTCCGGTGCGAGTCCGGGACGGTCCCGCCGCTGTAAGGGGAGACGCTCTTCCGCCACGACGCCACTGGGCCACAGGCCTGGGAAGGCGGCGGGGGAGGGAGCCCCGAGTCAGAAGACCTGCTGCCCGCCGCCAAACCACTCGAACCCCTCGCGGAAGGAGGATTCGTGCACCGTCTCACCATCGCTGTCGTCGCGGTCATTGCCGCGGCGCTCGCCGTTGTCTCCCTCTCGGCGGCCGCGCACCAGCGGCCACGCCATGCTCAGCGCTTCCCATACAGGATCGTCTCGCTCTCACCGACCGTGACCGAGGACCTGTTCGCGATCGGCGCCGGTAAACAGGTAGTCGCCGTCGACAACCAGTCGAACTACCCGGCGCGGGCGCCTCGCACATCCCTCTCCGGCTACTCGCCCAACGTCGAGGCCATCGCGAACTACCACCCGGACCTCGTCGTCATCTCGTACAACCCGAGCAACTTCGCGTCTCAGCTCCGCCAGCTCGGAATCAAGGTCGTGAACATCGCGGCCGCCACCGACCTCAGGCAGGCGTACGGGGAGATCCTCCGGCTCGGCCGTCTCACCGGGCGCGACCGCGGCGCGAAGGCCGTTGTGCATTCGATGCGGAGACACCTGGCGCAGATCGTGGCGAGCGTGCCCAAGTCGCGCCGGCACCTGCGCGTCTACCACGAACTCGACCCGACGTACTACACGGCGACCTCGAACACGTTCATAGGCAGCGTCTACAAGCTCTTCGGCTTCCGGGACATCGCAGACGCAGCGGGAGGGACCGGCGATGGCTATCCGCAGCTCTCGGGCGAGTACATCGTCGCCAAGAACCCGCAGATCATCGTCCTCGCAGACACGAGGTGCTGCCAGCAGTCGTATGCGACTGTCGCCGCTCGGCCCGGCTGGAGCACGATCTCGGCGGTCCAGAACCACCGCGTCGTCCTCGCGAACGACGACGTCGCCTCGCGCTGGGGACCGCGCATCGTGCAATTCGCGCGGACGGTGGCGCGGATCGCCAAGCAGGGCTGATGGCCGCGACGGCCGGCAGAGCGGAGGCCGCACCTCGCGTCGAGGCGCGGGGCGTCAGCCTCCGCGCCGGCCTCGTCGCCGTCGCGTTCCTCGTCGTATCGCTCGCAATCGGCCTCGCGGTCGGACCGGTCCACATCGGCGTCGGCGAGATCCTCCGCTCGGCGCTCTCGTACGTCCCGTTCCTCCATGTCAATCAGCCGCTCGCAGCGGTCGACCACGCGGTGCTCTGGCAGCTGCGTGCGCCGCGGGTCGCGCTCGCCGCGCTCGTCGGGGGGATGCTCGCGGTCGCAGGTGCCTCGTATCAGGGCGTGTTCCGGAACCCGCTCTGCGACCCGTACCTGCTCGGCGTCGCCGGGGGCGCGGGTCTCGGCGCGACGCTCGCGATCATCTACGCGTCTGCCGCGTCGACCGGGAGCACCTGGACGGTGCCGCTCGCTGCGTTCGTCGGTGCGATCGTCGCGGTCGTGGTCACCTACGCACTCGGTCGCTCGGTCGGGGCCACGCAGATGACCGGGGCGCTCATCCTCGCAGGCGTCACCATGGCCACGTTCACAGCGGCCGTGCAGACGTTCGTGCAGCAGCAGCACACGCAGCAGCTGCAAAACGTCTACTCATGGCTGCTCGGCGGCTTCTCGACGGCGACGTGGCACGACGTCGCGATCTGCGCGCCGTACATCGCCGTGAGCTCGCTCGTGCTCGTGCTGCATCGACGGGTGCTCGACGTCCTCAGCCTCGGCGACGACGAGGCCTCGAGCCTCGGAATCGACGTCGGGCGAGCGCGTCTCGTGATCGTCGTCGCGGCCACGCTCGGTACGGCCGCGGCCGTTTCGGTGAGCGGCCTGATCGCCTTCGTCGGGATCATCGTCCCGCACACGATCCGGCTGCTCTTCTCGATGAGCTACCGCGCGGTCGTCCCGCTCTCACTGCTCGCGGGAGCCGGCTTCCTCGTCCTTGCGGACGTGGTCGCGCGGACCGTTCTCTCGCCGGCCGAGCTGCCGATCGGAGTCGTGACCGCCTTCCTCGGCGCGCCGTTCTTCGCGCTCGTCCTCCGCACCTCGCGAGGCACGCGATGATCGAGACGCGCGACCTCTGGGTGCGGTTCGGCGCGGTCGCGGCCGTGCGCGGGCTCTCACTACGCGCCGAGGCTGGAGACTGGACGGCGCTGATCGGGCCGAACGGAGCGGGGAAGACTTCGGCGCTGCGTGCGCTCGCCGGCCTCGCTGCATACGAGGGCGAGGTGCTGATCGACGGCCGGGATGCGCGTCGGCTGGGTCGCCGCGCGGTCGCGCAGCTCGTCGCCTTCGTCCCTCAGAAGCCCGAGACGCCGCCGGCGCTGACGGTCGCGGAGTACGTCCTCCTCGGCCGCACGCCGCACATTCGGTATCTCGGCAGCGAGGGCCGCCACGACCGCGAGGCGGCAACGCAGGCGTTGCGCCGGCTCGACCTCGAGCACTTCGCGGCGCGGCCGCTCGGCTCGCTCAGCGGCGGGGAGCTTCAGCGCGCCGTGCTCGCGCGCGCACTCGCGCAGGAGGCACCGGTGCTGCTACTCGACGAGCCGACGACGGCCCTCGATCTCGGCCGGCAGCAGCTCGTGCTCGAGCTCGTCGATGCGCTGCGGAGCGAGGGGCTGACGGTGGTGACGACGATGCACGACCTCACGCTCGCCGGCCAGTACGCCGTGCGCCTCATCCTGCTCGACGAGGGCTCGGTCGTCGCCGAGGGAACGGCGGCGGAGGTCCTCTCGGCGCCGAACGTCGCGGCGTATTACGGCGCGAACGTCCGCGTAGTCGAGGACGAGGGCGGCGTGTTCGTCCTCCCGGTGCGTCGCTAGACTGCTCGACGGCGCTCAGCGCCGCTTATGCGCAACTGACTCGTCTCATCCGACCCTTTCCCGCCAAGTCGTTGGAGGTCGTTGCGCATGTCTCGCCTTGCCGGCTCGCTCGTCGCGGCCGGAATCACGAAGTCGTACGGAGCCGAGGTCGTCCTCGAGGACGTCAGCCTTGTCGTGCCGCCGCGCGCACGGATCGCGCTCGTCGGCCCGAACGGCGCCGGCAAGTCGACGCTCCTCCGTCTGCTTGCGGCGCTCGAGGAGCCCGACGCCGGAAGGATCCGGCGTACGCCGCCGACCCTCGAAGTCGGCTATCTCGCGCAGGAGCGGGACGGCGGCGACGCACTGTCCGGTGGGGAGGAGGCGCGCGCGGCGCTCTCCGGCGTTCTCCGCGGCGGCTTCGAGGTGCTCCTGCTCGACGAGCCGACGAACGATCTCGACTTCGCGGGGCTCGCCTGGCTCGAGCGCTCGCTCGCGGCATTTCCCGGTTCGGTCGTCGTCGTCTCGCACGACCGTGCCTTCCTCGACCGCACCGTCACGCGCATCGTCGAACTCGACGAGTGGACGCGGGGGACGACGGAGTACAGCGGCGGCTGGAGCGATTACGAGTCCGAACGTGATCGCCGGCGAGAGCGCCACTATCGCCGCTGGGAGTCGTCGGTCGCCGAGCGCCGACGTGTCGAGGAGCAACAGCGCCGCATGGTCGAATGGGAGCGGCGTGGCTACGGCCAGGGGCGCAAGAAGAAGAAGTCGAAGGACGTGAAGCGGACTTACGGCGCGAAGCTGGCGCGGGTCGAGACGGTCGACAAGCCGTACGAGCCGTGGGAGCTCCGGCTCTCGCTGGAACCGGCCGCGCGCAGCGGCGAGGTCGTCGTCCGGCTCGAGGACGCCGTCGTCGAGCGCGGATCGTTCCGGCTCGGACCGCTCGACCTCGCCGTCGGCTGGGGAGACCGCGTCGCGATTGCGGGGTCGAACGGCAGCGGCAAGACGACGCTGCTCGAAGCGCTGCTCGGACGCCTCGCGCTCGTCGGCGGCACCCGCTGGGTCGGACCGGGCGTCATCCTCGGCGAGCTCGAACAGGACCGGGCCGCCCTTACCGGGCCGCAGACGCTACTCGAGGTCTTTCGCGACTTCGAGGAAGGAACTGCGCGCACGCTGCTCGCGAAGTTCGGTCTCGGCGCGGACGACGTCCTGCGCGCGGCGGCGTCCCTCTCGCCGGGCGAGCGCACCCGTGCCGGCCTCGCGCTCCTCACCGCGCACGGTGTCAACTGCCTCGTGCTCGACGAGCCGACGAACCACCTCGACGTCGAGGCGATCGAGGAACTCGAGCGCGGGCTGGCCGGCTACGACGGCACCGTGATCCTCGTCACGCACGACCGCCGGTTCCTGGAGGCCTTCGCGCCCAGCCGTACCATCGAATTGTGACCGGAACTGCATCGATTCTGACGATCGGGAACGAGCTCGTCTCGGGCGACGTGCCGAACACGAACGCTGGCTGGCTCGCCCGCCGGCTGGCGCCGCTCGGCGTGGCGGTGCGTCTCATTGTGGCGCTTCCGGACGAGATCGACACGGTCGCGGCTTTTGTTCGCGCCGAGGCGCCGCGCGTCGACTTCTTCCTCGTCACCGGCGGCCTGGGCGGCACGCCCGACGATCTGACGCGCGAGTCGATCGCCGCTGCATTCCGCGTGCCGCAGGAGGAGGTGCCGGAGGTCGCCGCCGCGCTGCGGGTGCAGTTCACGCGCAACCCCGAGTACGCGGAGCGCTGGGCGCTCCTGCCGCGCGGCAGCCGTCCGCTGGCAAACCCGCTCGGCGGCGCGCCCGGCTTCGTTGTCGAGAATGTCTACGTTCTGCCCGGGCTCCCTTCCGAGATGGAGGCGATGTTCTCGTCGATCGAGGAGGAGTTCCGCCGCGGCAGCCCGATCCAAGCGTGGCGGCGGGTTTACCGCACGTACGAGAGCGTGATTGCCGAGACGCTTGCCGAGACAGCCGAGCGCTGGCCCGGCATTCTCGTCGGCTCCTATCCGAGCTTCAGCTCAGAGGGCTCGGTCGTCGAGGTCGTTCTCAAGTCGAGCGACGCGGATGCGCTCGCGGTCGCGTCTGCCTGGCTAGCCGCCGCGATCGAAGAGAGCAGCGGACGGTAGGTAGAACGCGGCGATCGCGAACGTCAGGAGGACGGACGCGAGCGGGCTGAAGAAGGCGATGACAAAGACCGTGCTGTACATCGGAACCCCAGGGTTGAAGGCACGGGAGATCGCATGCAGTGCCGAGTCGGGCACACCGTCGGCGATCAGCCGGCGGCCCCCCGAGGCATACCTCCACCAGATGTTGTAGAGCACCGACATGAGCACGAACGTCGCCCCGTAGGTGAGCGCGGCTGCCTCCGCGCCGTCGCCGCGCAGGTGTTGGGCGACGAGGCTCGTCGGGAAAGGCAGAAACGCGACGGTCAACAGCAGCAGGATGTTGAGGAAGAGGAACGTCCGGTCGATGCGTGCGATCAGGGAGCACGTGTGGTGGTGGTTCATCCAAATGATCCCGATCGTCACGAAGCTCGTCACGTAGGCGAGATACGACGGCCAGAGGTGGAGCAGTTGGCTGCCCAGGCTGGCAGCATCCGGGCCGGTCTTGACCGAGAACTCGAGCACGAGCAGCGTTGCGGCGATCGCGAAAACACCGTCGCTAAACGCCTCGAGGCGGTCGGTGCTGGGCTCGTCCACGGTCCGGATCGTCGCCGACGCAGCGGACGCTACGCCAGTGTTGGGGCGAGCTCTCGGCCGATCAGACGAACGGGCTCGAGGTCGGTATGGAGGAGGTGCTGGAGCATGACGCGGTCGCACCCGGCACGCTCGTACGCGCGGAGGCGCTCGACGGCCTCTTCGATCGAGCCGACGACCCCGACCGCTTCCAGTCCGGGAAGCCATTCCCCGAACGAGGCGTCGCGGGGCCGCCGCGAATAGAGCGTGTGCGCGCGCGCCAGCGCGTCGTCCCGTGTCTCACCGATCACGCAGCTCGTCATGACCGAGAAGCGCAAGGGCCGGGTCTTCTCACGGATCGCTGCCGCGTCCTCGGGCGAGACGAACGGCGTGTTGTACTCGTCCGCGAACCGGAGCGCAGGCTCGACCGTGCCACGTCCGCCTCCTCCGCCGACGAGCAGCGGCGGCCTCGGCTGCTGCACGGGACGCGGCTGCGCGGGAGCGTCTTCGAGCGTGTAGTGCCGCCCCCGGAAGTCGACGCGCTCCTCCGTCCAGAGCCGGTGGACGATCTCCACCTGCTCTGCGAGCATCTCGACGCGCGTCCGCATCTCCGGGAAGGGGAAGCCGTACGCGCGGTGTTCACGCTCCATCCAGCCCGCGCCGAGCCCGAGCTCGATACGTCCGCCGGAGACGTGGTCGGCCGTGGCCGCGGCGTTCGCGAGTAGTCCGGGCGCGCGGAAGGTGGCGGGGGAGACGAGCGTGCCGAAGCGGAGCGTGGTCGTCCGCGCCGCGAGCGCCGCGATCGTCGTCCACGCATCGTGCGCGACGTTCCGAGCCTCGTCCCCTTGCGAGATGTAGTGGTCGGACCGGAACAGGGTCTCGACGCCGTGCTCCTCGCACGCGTCGGCGAGCGCGCACCAGTCCTGCCAGGTCACGCCTTCTTGTCCCTCGATCATGAGCGCGAGCTGCATCGCGCGAGCGTAGAGGACTGGACGACGCGCCAGGTGTCGCTTTTGGAAAAGCGGGAATCCGATCACGTACCCCGCTAGTTCGCAGTGCGAAATGGCTTAGGGGTTTGCGGGGAGGGGTCGACATCCAGGCCGGATCCGTCGCCGCGCTGTGACCGAACGGCCTGGAATAGGGGTGAAACCGAATGAAGCGGACGATCATCGCGCTGGGCGCGATCGCACTCGGCCTGGCTCTTGCGGGCGGCGCCTGGGCAGGCAAGCACTACATCATCACGTCGTCGTCGCAGGTGAAGAACGGCTCGCTCTCAGCGGCTGACCTGAGCCACGGAGCGCGGAACGCCCTGAAGGGACGGCGGGGACCCCGCGGCCCGCAGGGTGCCACGGGTGCTCAGGGGCCGAAAGGAGACACCGGAGCGCAGGGACCCAAGGGTCCGCAGGGCGATCCTGGGAAGCTCCAGCGCCTTACCGGCGACTTCTCCGGCTCGAATGCAAGCGTTGCGACCTCGCTCGACGGCGTTCAGTTCGGCCCGTACTCGAACGGGGGAAACTGGGGTGGCTCTGTGCGCTATGACGGAGCCGATGGCAAGACGCTCAACCAGCTCACCCAACTGTCGTACAACGTCATGTACTCGGCGGCTGACACCGCGCCGATCGGCGAGGCGTATCTCCGGATCTTCCTGAACAACGACAGTCACGACGTGATCTTCGACGCGACCCAGTGTGCGACGACGGTTCCGGCGAAGAACGTGTTCACCACGTTCGACGTCGTCGGCAGCAACGTGCGCTACGACGAC
>Ga0070707_100001812_pt1 | contig 20546 bp, 14 predicted proteins | sample KBSK5502metaG_FD_65468 | JGI IMG/M metagenome (GOLD analysis project Ga0070707, IMG submission 65468) | Corn, switchgrass and miscanthus rhizosphere microbial communities from Kellogg Biological Station, Michigan, USA - KBS K5-50-2 metaG | ecosystem: Host-associated > Plants > Roots >...
CAGCTTGCCCTCCCCTACGGTCGGGTTTCTGTAACTCACTTCGAATCCGCGTAAGGATTTCATAGTACTTCCAGGCCGCTGGCGCGTTTGGCTCCTGATGGTGATCGGGCTTGAGGACGAGATCGCCGGTAGCCAGCAAAACTCTCTTCACTTCCGGGTTCTGTCTTACCTTTTCCCAGGTCGCCGCGACGATCAATTTGTAATGCTCGCCGGGAACCGCGGGCTTGTATTCAAATCGTTTTCCTTCAAAGCTCACCCAGGTGATGCCCATCTTTTTCATGTTCTCTTCACCCAGGTCGCCTGCCCGCTTCGCTTCGAACGCCACCATCTGCGCCACCTGCGCGCGCGTGAACTTCCACTCGAGACCGGGAAACTTCGCGCGCGGATCGCGCGGGCCTTCGGGATATTTCATCATCTGCCAGAAGCCTTCCAAACTGGCGTAGCGTAACCCGCGAAAGACAAACGGCGCCGGCGCAAAGTTCGAAAGCAAGCTGAGTTCGTGGCGCTTTGAAAGAATTACTTCGCCCGGCCCGGCTTCCTGCGGCAGAATTTCCCAGTCAGGCTTCTTTGAATCAATGACGGGTGTCCACCAGTGAGCGGGATAACGCGGATCGCGTGCGGCCCGTTGCTGACCTGAGACGAGCGTCGCAAGAATGATCAATGTGAGAAGGACTCGGTGCATTCGACAAGTTCAATTAGCGTAATAGCCCGGTCGCGCCCGCGGGATCAAATTCGGCTTACCCGGCATTTGAATTTTGACCGTTCGCCAGGTGCCGTCGCGCTTCTCGTTGGTGGGCCGGTATCCCAAACTGTAGACCTTGCCCAGGTCTTCGATCACCTGAGCATAGACCCCGTTAAGGTCTTCGATCTTCCGCGCTTTGTAATAGCGCCCGCCGCTTTCCTCGGCAAGCAGACGGAGAGTCTTGCGCGCATTTTCATAGATCCTGGCGAACTGACCACCCGAAAGCTCGCCTTCCGAATCAAGGTAAATCGGAATGATCAGAGCGTCATTGCCCCTCACCGTTTCGAGCAAATCCGCAAAGGTGATTACCGAGCCCCCGCCGGCGCCGTCGAGAGCGTTGTCGTAGCCGTCAGTCATAAACACCACTGCTCTGCGCCTGACCAGAGTCTTCGGCCCGACTACCTGGTCGAGCGTGAACTTGAGCGCGTCCCAAACAAATGACGGGCCTTTGCCCGCTTCAATGTCATCGAGACTCGCCAGCAACTGTGCGCGGTTATCAGTTAACGGTGAGGCGATGCTCGCCTTATCTGAAAAGGTGACGATTGCCAAGCGATCTGACGGGCGCGCGGCTTGAATAAAACTCTGGGTCGAATCGAGAATCAACTTGCGCTTGCCGAAGGTTGAGCCTGATAAATCGATCAGCAATACCAGGTCAAAGGGCACATCGGTCGCCGCAAAGAAAGTGATCTTTTCGTCGTGATTGTCTTCACTGATGGTGAAGTTTTCGCGGACCAACGTACCGACATGAGTTCTAAGTTGTTTGCTATAGACGCTGACATTCACACTGACCAGATTAGTGTCCACGCGCAGGACATCATTCTCTGTGACCGTCTGACCTTCAAAGAGCCCCGTTGAAGTGTTGGCAATCGAACTCTTGACGGAATCGGAAAACTGATTTATCAGCGCCCCGGTAGATTTTACCAGTGGCAATCGGTACTTGGCCTCGAGAAATCGCAGGAAGTCGGCCAGGGGTGGCAACTCAAATTGTTTCCGCCGCATATCAACCTGCGCTTCGGCTTCGATAGGAAACAACACCAGAAACCCGTCGATCGGGGTCGCCTGCGTGCCGAATACTTGTTTCAAACCGGCATCCAACCGCAGCCGGTCAATGTACGAAGCAAAGGTCGGCCGCGAAATCTCGCCCATCCTCGCGACGGCAATGATTACCTGCAGCAGGTCTATCTTCAGTTGCGGCACGGATTCTCTGAGCAGGTGAAAAGCTGCGTCTACGCCATCCTTGCCGACCAGGCTGCTTGTGGGCCAGCCATATTGTTTTAGGATGGTGCATAGCCGCGCGGCATTGTTATCCCGAGACGCCCTGATGCGATCCATCAAAGCATCTGTTTTTCGGTTTTCGGCAATAGATTTGTTGAGACGTTCCTGGTCCTTCTTCTTGAGCTTCAAAAGCTCGTCTCTCAGCTCTATGTTCAAAGGCAGTTGCCGGGGAGAATTCACCTGCGCCAGCATGTTCTTGATCTCATCCTGGCTTAGACATCGGTCCTGTCCCACGGCCGGCTGAAGACAGACCAGGATCGTCGCGACGTAAAGAAGAACTCTTGGCAGGTCATGAAGAGAATTCTGACGCACAATTAGTTCCTACTTCAGCAGTTGTCCTGGCTTGAAATCCTCAGGCCCGTCTCTGCGTCCTCGGCGTCTCTGCAGTGAGTGTATTTGGGCAAGATTCACCGCAGAGACGCAAAGGTCGCGGAGACTTCGCAGAGAAAAGCTGAAATCAAGACCACTACCCTTTTGTCCGCTTCTCCGGACCATTTGCTCGAACCCTGGAGGTCGAACGAATCTCAGGTTTCAGATTCTGCTTGAACAATTTCAGGATGCGCTTGTATTCGTCGGCCCAGCTCGCTTCGCGATCGAACGCGTGATCCTCGACGGGATACGGCGCTACTTCCCAATTCTCCTTGCGCAGCTCGATCAGTTTTTCCACCAGCCTAACGGTGTCCTGAAAGTTGACGTTCACGTCGACGATGCCATGACAGATTAGCAGGGCGCCCTTTAATCCATTAGCGAAATAGATCGGCGAACTTCGCTTGTAGCCTTCGGCGTCGTTCTGCGGCAGGTTAAGAATGTTCGCGGTGTATGGGTGATTGTAATGGGCCCAATCCGTGACCGGCCGCAACGCCGCGCCGGCAGCAAAGACGTCCGCCTGCGTGAACATCGCCATCAGCGTGATGAAGCCACCGTAACTGCCGCCGTAGAGACCTATGCGCTTCGCGTCCACGGCGTATTCCTTCACCAGATAGTTCACCGCATCAACATGATCCGTCAGGTCCTTACCGCCCATGTGGCGATAGATTCCGGTTCGCCAATCGCGCCCGTAACCGGCCGAGCCGCGGTAATCAATATCCAGCACGACGAAACCCATCTCCATCAGCAGATGATTGAACATGTACTCGCGATAGTACGAACTCCACCAGCGATGCACGTTCTGTAAATAGCCCGCCCCGTGAACGAACAGCACCGCGGGTCCGCCGCCTTTGTAATTAGCAGGCATGTAGATGCGGCCATAGACGGTAGCGCCGTCGCGGGCTTTGAAGCTGACTATGCGCGGATCGATCCAGTCTTTGGTAAAGAACTCGGGAATGGGCGAGGCTGTGATCGGTTTGAGGACCACCGAAGCTTTTTCGTCCATCGGCTGGTTCGGCAGAAGATAAAGCTCAGGCGGCTTGTTGCTGTACGAGCGCACATCGGCCAGCATCGTTTCGTCGGGAGAGATATCGACCTGGTTCTGCCCCGGCAGTCCGGTGATCTGCGTGCGCGTTCCGCCCGTGATCGCCATTGAGTAGAGGTGCCGTTGAAAAGGACTGCCTTCGCTGGAAGTGAAATAGAACTTTGTTTTGTCTCGTGACAGTCGCACATCGGAAACTTCAAATTGTCCGGAAGTTAATTGCGCCGGCTCACCGCCTTTCATTGAGACCGAATAGAGATGAGCAAAGCCATCGCGTTCTGATTCAAAGTAGACGTGCTCATTGTCCGGCAGCCATCCGAGCGTGTTAGCGCCGGGCCCGTCCACCCACGCATCGTCATGCACATTCGCGAGCACCTTCGTCTTGCCCGTCGCCGCGTCCAGCGACAGCACCCAGCGATCTTTGTTGTCCGCCGAACGAGCCGACAGCACCGCGTTCTTTCCGTCTTCTGACCATTGCAATTGCGAAAGTTGCACGTCGCGATCCTTGGGCTGCGTTGGAGTTTTTGCTTGGGTCTCGACCCGGTCGCTACCGCTCCCGGTACTGACTCGTGCTTGCTCAGTGGCATTCATCTCAGTGCGCTGAGCTGTTGGGGCCGCGGGCTGCTTCTGACCGTGATCGATGTTTTTCGTCTCACCGGTTTCTACATCGATGAGCACCATGCGCGTACGGTTCTGTGTGTCGCCAACTTTGTTGCGTCCGGGAATGTCTTCGGTGTACGCGGACTCTGTCACATAGTTCGGCACGATGATGTTCTTTGCGCCGGCGCCAGGCTCGCTGATTGTCGCGATCACATACTTGCCGTCGGGTGAGAGCGTCAGACTAGTAACATTCTGTCCGGTCGGCACGTTGAAAGGCTTGCGCTTCTCGCGTTCTTTGCGTTTCTTCTCCTGCTCTTCGCGCTGCTCGGCGCGTTCGCGCACGGCGTCGAGCAAAGCACGCTCTTCCTTCTTGAGATACTCCTGACTGTCGGTGCCCTTAGGTGTGGCGCTCGGTGCCGCCGCGCCCCCGCCGATACGAATGTCACTAAGTTGTTCAAGGGATCCGCCATCGAGGGCGATCACATAAAGATTATTCTGCCGCGTGAAGTAGACGCGCTTTTGATCGAAAGTGAAGTGCGGGTTCGTCTCAGCATCAACCGTGCGCGTTATCAGCCGGCGTGTTCCGCTGGCCTGTTCGTAAATGAAAACGTCGCCTTCATCGGTGAACACAGTTTTGGTTTTGTCTTTCGACAACTCGCCTGTGGCGGGCGGCGCTTGTCTTGCTTCATCTTCAGATAACCGGCGCAGTCCGCTGCCGTCGCGATTGACGACATACAGACTCGTCTCTTTCAAGCGCGGTTCGTCGGCCTGCTTCCAGCGGAAGTAGATGCGCTGGCTGTCCTGCGACCAGTAGACTCCGGTCGGCGGATATCCCACCAGGCGTGGCCCGCGCATGATGCTGTCGACAGTGAGTTCGAATGGTTTGGGCGCAGGCGCCGGCGGTTTTTGCGCGAATAAAAGCTGCGGAGCAAGTAACGATAAGAGGCAAAGCGCGAAACATGCGAATCGAAGATGTGTGGTTTTCATGTTGATGACTGGATGATTTTGAAGTTGCAAAGAGCATTGGCTCAACACCCGTTATTCGTCGTCACTCATAACGTAGCGCCTCGATCGGATTCAGGCATTCCGCTTTTCATGGCGGCCACAATCAGAAGACTACGCCGCGACCTGGCCGAGTATCGTTTGAGCGCTTCCAGAAAAGGCATGGGAACTCTGCGAAAGACTACAACTTTTTACGCAGAACCGAGAATGAGGTCAGTGTCAGAAGCCCGACCGTAAGGGAGGGCAACTCCGTGATTGGCTCCGCCAACAGCTCAGGGCGCGCAACAATCCAGGGTTGCCCTCCCTCACGGTCGGGCTTCTGACACGCAGTGCCGGTGCGAACTAAGTCGTTCCGGTTTTCCAACCAGCTACGCGCTTTTCGAAATTCGTAGTGTTGGCTTTGTCGGCCTTGCCCTTCGCGATCGCCCGATCCGCCATTGCCATGGCTTCACTTTTTTTGCCGGCGTTGTAGAGCGCAATCGATTTCAACGAGAGGTTCTGAAAAGTCTCCTTGGCTTTGATCGACAGATCTACCCAGGTCATGCCCAGTTCAGGCTCTTTGTTGTTCAATGCGTAGTTGGCGGCCTGATAAGGGGTCCGCCAATCATCGGCCTTGGCGGCGGCCACGGTCGCGCGCGCCAAAGTCAGTGTCTTTCCCTTGATGTCATTGACTTCGACGGTGAAAGGAACGCGTAACCTCTCCCAGCGCAAATTTACGCGCGCCGAAGTTTCCGTCACCGGATCAAACGTGTAGTTCAACCATTCCTGACTTTCGCCGGCCGTCTCGGCTTTCGTCTTAACCCGGAGCACGTCCTTTTTCTCGTCATAATCGAAGCTGCCCCACTGTCCCGAATCACTGTTGAATATCACTGTCCACTCTTCCTTGCCCGGGATCGTGTGCAGGCTGTAAGTGCCGGCCTTGAGCGGCTGACCATTGATCAGGACGTCATCGGTCACGGCAAACATCGTCGCTTCGTTCGCGCCGGCGCGCCAGACGTGACCCCAGGGCACGATTGGTTCGCCCTTCTGGCGCTCGTTCTGGTTATCCAGAGTCGCTTCGCCCTTGGCCCGCGATTCCATCGTGGCGGGTGCGTCACCCCAGATCGTTCGGCCTTTTATCCCAGGGCGGCTGTAAGTGATCGTCACGTCGGTAACCCCGATGGTCTGCATGACGATGGCTTTCTGGCTGGGCCGCGGCACCTTAATCAGTTGCTGAGCTGATGCATAAGTTGCGCAGGTGAACGCAAACAGAGTCGCGAAGGCGAAAAAGGAAAGTCGTTTAAGGGAAATCATTTCGGCACTCCTCGTCTTGAGATTTGGCGCATTATGTAATGCGGCCAGGTTCATCGGCAAGGAGTAGAGGGCAGAGTTCACAACTTTTTACAAATCAAGCAGAACCGCACCTTGAATAACCCGGCTCTCTTGACGGGCTCAGGGAGCGCCTTTACCTTCTAAGCGTTCTTTAACTTCGACCTTCGGAAAACAATGAAAACCCGTTGCTGCATCGCCGGCGGTGGCCCGGCAGGAATGATGCTTGGCTTTTTGCTGGCGCGCGCGGGCGTGGAAGTCATCGTGCTCGAGAAGCACGCGGATTTTCTGCGCGACTTTCGCGGTGACACAATTCACCCGTCAACGCTTGAAGTCGTGCACGAGTTGGGACTGCTCGAGGATTTTCTAAAACACCCCCATCAGGAACTGTCACAACTTGCGGGGCAAGTCGGTGAAGAGATGATTGTGCTGGGTGACTTCTCTCATTTGCCGACTGTGTGCAAGTTCATCGCCTTCATGCCGCAATGGGACTTTCTGGATTTCATTGCCGAACACGCCGAGCGTTATCCCACGTTCCGCCTTTTGCGGAACACGGAAGTTACTGACTTGATCGAACGAGGTGGCCAGGTTGTCGGCGTAAAGACTGAAACACCGGAAGGCCCGCTCGAGATTTTTGCCGATCTGGTTGTGGGCGCCGATGGCCGGAGTTCGGTTGTGCGCGACGTTTCGGGTTTGCAGATCGAGCGGCTGGGCGCGCCAATTGACGTTCTGTGGTTTCGTCTGCCGCGCCAGCCTGACGATCAGAAGCAGGCCCTGGGCCGATTTGGCAACGGCAAGATAATGGTGATGATCAATCGCGATACCTACTGGCAATGCGGCTATATCATTCGCAAGGGAGCGTTGGATTCGATCAAGCAACGTGGCCTGGAACCTTTTCTCCAGGACATTCTCAGCCTCGCACCTTTCCTTGATGATCGAGTAAAAGAGATTTCTGAGTGGGACCAGCTCAAGCTGTTGACCGTGCTGGTCGATCGTTTGCGGAAATGGTATCGGCCCGGTTTGATCTGCATTGGTGACGCGGCCCACGCAATGTCGCCGGTCGGTGGCATCGGTATCAATCTCGCGATTCAGGATGCAGTAGCCGCGGCGAATATTTTGTGGAAGCCGCTGTTTGACGGTTGGGTCTCGCCGAGTCATTTGCAAAAGGTGCAGTGGCGGCGTGAACTCCCGACACGCCTGACTCAGCGAGCGCAGATCTTTGTGCAGGACAACGTTCTTAATCGTGTGCTCAACAGCCCGCAACCAGTCGCCCCCTGGTTCCTCAAACTCTTCAAACGCTTTCCAGTGTTAAGAAGAATACCAGCGCGCCTGATTGGAATTGGAGTGCGGCCGGAGCATGTGAGGACACCGGATGTTCACCAACCATCCGCAGATTTCACAGATTAGCTTGGCGATTACTTGAGCCAACTCACGATCAGGAAGCCTACTATCAACAAGGCGATGATGCCCAATAACAAGGCACCAATCAGTATTGCGAAGAACTTAAGGTGGTGCTGGGGCGAATGTATAAGGGACGCCATCAACCCCGACGGCAGAAAAACCATTGTTCAGTTTTTGAGTGATGCGCATCCCAAATCCGTACCGTGAACCGGTTCCCAGGATAGTCAAACTCATGTCCGAACGGTTGAAGGTCCAGGTCCCCCTGCTGCCAATAACCGCAGCCAGCTGTTGAAAGGTTCCGTTGGTATTGCTTATCTCGTAACTCTGATCCTGTTTGAGATCCAATAGCATAGATCCTGCCGTCGCACCGCCGGTGCTAACCGACCATTTGCCTATCGGCTCAAACACGAAAGCACCGCTGCTGGACGGAGTACTGATATTCGGTGCGGGACTAACATCGGTGGCTGGAGAAGGCCCTGGACCTGGCGAGGGCGAAGGTGTGGGTGTAGCCGGCGGCCAAACATTTTTCAAGATCACCGCCGAGCTGCCCGCGATGGCGATAAGTATGAACGCGCACAACGCGGCGATCCATCTCCAGCTCACAGCCGTCTTTAGACGGAGCCTGGGTTGGAGTGCGCTAATCAGCGCCGCCATGTCGCGATCGAAAGTCGCCTCACCAATCTCGACGGCATTTCTTCGCGACAACGGCTTCAGATTCTCAGGAAGTTCGGCAGCGGACGGCATTCGAGCGCCGCGCAACAGCACCGGTATGATCGGGATCTTGCTCTCGAGGGCCAAGGCAATCTCGCGATTTACAAAGTCTTCGGAGTCTCCGAGTCTTCCAGCATCCAACCAATGCTTTCCAATCAGGGCTACCAGGACGCTCGAGCTACGCACCTCGCGCTCGATCGAGTCGACAAAATCGACGCCGGCATCGATACCGCTGACGTCCATAAAAATTTGGTTGGGAAATCGTTGCTGAAGGCGGTCGTAGATGCGACCCGCATAACCAGAGGTGTCATCCCGCCGATAGCTGAGGAAGGCGCGTTGGGACATCGCGCTCATTATGCTTTCAACGAGGTGTTAGTTCAATGGGATCTCTGCGCGCCGGCGTAGAACTTGTGGCGAGTGCGATTCAACTTAGCATCTTCTCAATCACGCCATAACTCGCTGCGAGCGCTTCTGTGAGTTTTTCTGGTTGGCTGCCGCCGCCTTCGGCCATGTCCGCCTTGCCGCCGCCCTTGCCGCCAATGATTGGCGCAAGTTCCTTGATAACCTGCCCGGCCGGAACTCTCTTTGTGAGGTCATCCGAAGTGCGCACGATCAGAGACGCCTTGCCGTCGTTGCTACGGCCAAGTACGACTACGCCTGACTTTATCCTTGCCAGCAAAGTGTCGGATAGCTGCCGCATGCCGGCGGCATCGAGGCCGCTGGCTTCTTTCGCCAACACACGCACGCCGGCAACTTCGCGGGCTTCGTCGCCGTTCGAAGCCGACGTGTTCACCGCGCCCGTGGCAATCTTCATCCGCAGTTCATCGGCTTCGCGCCGCGTCTTCTTAAGTTCGTCCTGAAGCTTGCTTATGACCACCGGAAGTTCTGCGCGCGAGGTTCTTAAGTTGCCGGCAACTTCATCGATAATCCTTTCGTCTTCGCGGAAGCGTTCGTAGGCGTCTAGCCCTGTGATTGCGCGAATGCGGCGAACGCCGGAAGCGATTGACTCGTCGCTGGTAATCTTGAAGACGCCGATGTCGCCGGTAGCGCGCACGTGCGTGCCTCCGCAAAGTTCTTTCGAGAAGATTCCTTCTGCGCTTTTAATTGAAAGCACGCGAACTTTTTCCCCGTACTTTTCGCCAAATAGGGCCATTGCGCCTGAACGCATCGCCTCTTCAACCGCCATCTCGTCGGTCTGCACGGGTTCGTTGCGCAGGATGTAATAGTTCACCAGGCGTTCGATCTCTTCGATCTCGGCATCGGTCAAAGGCTGATAATGAGTAAAGTCGAACCGCAGATAGTTAGGGGCGACGACCGAACCCGCTTGTTTGACGTGCGTACCCAGAACTTCACGCAAAGCCGCGTGCATCAAGTGCGTCGCGGTGTGATTTCGACGAGTTGCGTCGCGCTTTTCAACATCAACTTCAGCCGTGACCGTGTCACCGACTTTCAAAGTTCCCTTTGCGACTTTGACCTTGTGAACGATCAGACCTTGCGCCGGTGAGTAAGTGTCGAGGACTGTCGCAATGGAGGGCTGAGCTGGTTCGTGGGGAGACGACGCCCGCGCTAACGCTTGGGCTACTGCCCCGTCAGCGACACGATCGGGACTTCGGGGCAGTAGCCCGACCGTGAGGGAGGGCGTAGTAATCGTTCCCACGTCTCCTACCTGCCCGCCTGACTCGGCATAGAACGGAGTTTGATTAAGAATAACTTCGCCTTCGTCACCTTCGCTCAAAGAGTGGTTTTCGCCGCCCTTGATCACAGCAACAACTTTTGAATCGTCGATCCGCGTCGTCTCGTATCCCTTGAACTGAGACTGTGGTGCGCGACTCGAAATCTCTGCGTAGATCGGATTCGATTTTGCTTTACCCTCTGCCTTTTCAGGCGTTCCCGCCTGCTGGAGTTCCTGCAAAGCCGAATCGAATGATTCGTTGAACTGATCTTCATCGATGGCAAGACCGCGGAGCTCCAGCCCCACCCGAATCAAATCGCGCGGTGTGCCAAAAGTGTCGTATAAACGGGCCAGCTGCGAATAAGCAGGAGCGTGATCGCCTTGGGTTTTGGCAAGAAGCTCATCCAGCTTCTGCAACCCAACCGTCATGGTCGCTCCAAACCGCTCCTCTTCCAGCTTCACCATCTTGTCGATGAACTCTCGCGAGGCTTCAAGCTCCGGGTAAGCTTCACCGATTTGATCGACAACAAAGTTCGTGACCTGATGAAAGAACATACCGTCAAACCCGAGCGTATGCCGTCCCTGATAGATCGCCCGCCGCATGATCTTTCGCAGCACATAATTCCGGCCTTCGTTCGCCGGCAGAATCCCATCGGCAATTGAAAACGCAGTGGCGCGCGCGTGATCGGCAATCACGCGCATGGCAAAACCTTCCTGGGTTTCCGCTTCGTAATGACGATCAGCGAGCTTGGCCGTGAAATTGATGATCGGGCGCAGCAGGTCGGTTTCATAATTCGATTGCACGCCCTGCATGATCACGGCGGTGCGTTCCAGGCCCAGGCCGGTATCGACTGAAGGCTTAGGCAATAGATCCAGTTTGTAATTGCCGGGCTCGACTTCGACGCGATTGTATTGCATGAACACCAAGTTCCAAATCTCCATCGTCGTGTCGCCCGGGCCGTTAACCAGGTCGACGCGATTAAAGTTCGGATCTTCCGGATGTTCGCCGAGGTAGTAGTGAATCTCGCTGCATGGGCCGCACGGCCCGGTCTCTCCCATCTGCCAGAAATTGTCTTTGCGTCCGAAACGCAGGATTCGCTCACGCGGCGCTCCGACTTTCTCCCAGAATTTTTCGGCGTCTTCGTCCGGTCCGACTTCATCGTCGCCCTCGAAAACCGTGAACCACATGCGCGCCGGATCCAATTTGAATTCATTGACCAGCAGGTCCCACGCAAACCTGGTCGCGTCTTCTTTGAAGTAATCTCCGAAAGAAAAATTCCCGAGCATCTCGAAAAAAGTCTGATGCCGCGCGGTTTTGCCCACTTCGTCGAGATCGTTGTGCTTGCCGCCCGCGCGCAGACACTTCTGTGAAGAGCAGGCGCGCACGTAATCGCGCTTCTCGGCCCCCAAAAAGACATCTTTGAACTGGTTCATGCCCGCGTTGGTGAAGAGCAGAGTCGGATCGTTCGCGGGCAAAAGCGGACTGGAACGCACACGCGTATGGCCGTGCCGCTCAAAATACTGCAAAAACTTCTCGCGAATTTCGTTACCAGTCATAATCAGTGAGCGGTGAGCAGACAAAAAACAATGCAGGCCACCGCTTTCTTGACTGCTCACTGTCTAGCTCACGACCAATTTTAGAGTTTAGCATGCGCACATGATGGAGTCAGTACCGGGAGCGATAACGACCGGGTCGCAATTTGCGCAACCAGCGAGATTGATAAAGCTATCACCCGGTTGCTACTGCTCCCGGTACTGACCTCGTTGCCACACCGAGGCGCCGAAAGGGACTTGATCGATTCTCGCACCGGACGGATACTTCTAACGAGGGCCAAACAATTGTACACACTTCGTTTCCACATCATCAGTGTAATCATCCTCTGCTCGTTATTGGCAGCGTGCAGTCACCCGCCTGAATCAACCGGCCCTAAGTTCAGTGGCCGCCTGTTCCTTTTGGCGGGTGACAATGTAGCTGGAGCGGATCTGATCGAAATAAGCGCGGCTGAAGGAAGCTCGACTTACAACCATTCTGTTGTCACCAGTGGCGTGTTTGAAGCAGTGGCAAGTCCCGACCAAACGCGTCTGTTGTATGCGACCAAAGACGAAATTCTGATGCGTGATCTTCGCTCCGGCGCCGTCAAACCATTGGTTAAAGGCGAGAACTTCTGTCTTGCCTGGTCTCCGGACGGCAATCGTTTCAGCTATAAGCAGAAATCACCCGCAACGCCTCTCAGCGAAGCCGGGGCTGGGACGAAGCTCTACGTCTCAGACCTGGATGGCAAGACGAAATTGATCTGGGAAGATCCTTTGGCGAACTACACCGTCAGCCAACCTGGACAATCCCCGGTCCTTGAGAGGGCGGCCGGATCCTCGGGTTGCGCGCATTGGATCGCACCCGACCGTTTTATCTTTGATCGATTCGTGGGAGCGTTGCCGAAACAAAAGAAAGGCAGCGAGGCGCTTAAGCCAAACACTACCACGCTCGCAATTCTGAGTGACTCCGTAAAACTATCTGACACAGAGAGGAAGTGGTCAATTGAAAGCATCTGTCCGGCAGGAACCGTTGCGTTTTTGCGGCCGCACGATCAAGCACAGCCTATTCTGATAGCCAGGAGCCTCGAGCAGCCGCTGAAAACTCTCGATCCTTCTCCGGCGCCGTGTTCCGGTTGCCGGTTCGTCGGATTCGCGGCACAGAGTTGCGTGCCTTTCTTCATTGAAGACGCCACAAGCACCAGCAGCGAGTTGTTTTATCTCAATCCAACCAACTGGCAGAAACAGAGAGGAACGCGGATAGAGCGGACGTTTTCGGTAAGCGCCAAAATGCTGATCAAGTCCTCTGCCAAGTTGATGATCGTCGGAGATGTTCCCGCGGCGTTGCTTTTGATCGACACGGAAAGCGGCGAAATCGTACCGTTCTTTCCCAAATCTGCTGAGCCGGGAGCGAGCCAGGGGAAATTACTCTTTCCAGTACCGGTGGTCTGGATCGAAAAGTAGCTGACTTATGGAGTGCGCTGACTTGTCAGCGCTTTCGAAAGCGGCGACTAGTCGCCGCACTCCAAATCTGCGCCCTCACTCTTCATCGTCGCCCTTCGACACCGCGCGGACTTTCTCGCTCACCAATTCAAAAGCAAATCCCTGTCGCAGCAAATGATCGAATAGCTTCTTGGCTTCGGCGCGGTTCTTTGGTTTGCCGAGCAGGCGAACTCGCTTGGCTATTGCTCGATCGATTAAATCCTCTTCGGGCGTTTGCTCGAACACCAGGTCGAGGGCCGCATCGGCCGTCTGCTTATCAATCTTTTTCAACCAGAGGTCGCGTTGCAGTCGCTGTCTTCCAATCGGTCGCTGCTGTATCCGCAGGCTCGCGTAGCTTTGCGCGAACTGCGCATCATCCAGATAACCATATCCGCGCAAGCGTTCGATCGCCTCTTCAACGATCGCGGCGGTCGCGCCGCGGCCTTCAAGCAGACGCTCTCGCAGCTCTTCAACCGAACGTTGCCTGGCAGCCAACAACTTGCCGGCGCGTTGAAAGACGAGCCGACGGGCTTTATCGGGATCGAGCGTCGTCGAATCCTCAGTTTCGAGCTTCCTGTTTAGTCTCTTTCTCGTTCTTGTATTCCTCCGTGTCCTCTGTGGTGGATCGGTATTTAACCACAGAGGACACGGAGGGCACAGAGACAATCACAAATCAAAAACCTACAATAGCCGCGTGGACTGTTGCTTTGTTATCGACAAGCACGCGGGGCTGACTTCGCATGATGTGGTGACCCGCGTGCGCACACTAACCGGCGTGCGGCGAGTCGGACATACCGGCACGCTCGACCCTTTCGCGACCGGAGTGCTGGTCGTGCTGGTCGGGCGCGCAACCAGATTGGCGCAATTCCTGAGTGGCGCGGAAAAGGAATACGAGGCCGTGATTCGTCTGGGTTACGCGACCGGCACGGGAGATGTGACGGGCGAGCGCGTGGACGGACATGATTTCACCGCAAAGGCACAGAGTCCGCAGAGTCTGCGCAGAGAAGAAATTGACAACGCCCTGGCTTCACTGCGCGGCGAGATCGAACAGACGCCGCCGATGTATTCCGCGAAGAAGATTGACGGAAGAAAGCTTTACGAACTCGCTCGCCGCGGCGAAGAGGTTGAACGAAAAGCCAACCGCGTCAACGTGATCGAGTTCGAATCTGTGGCCCGCGACGACGATCTTTTGACAACGAACGACGACGGCACCTGCGATCTGAATGTGCGGGTCGTGTGTTCCGCCGGCACTTACGTTCGTACGCTGGCTGAAGATTTTGGTAAGCGCCTGGGAATCGGTGCGCATCTGGCCGCGTTACGCCGGACCCGCGCGGGACAATTCAAGATCGAGAACGCGGTCACTCTGGATCAATTAAGCGAACTAGTCCAATCAGGCTCGTCCGGGCTGAGGAAGATCTCGCCGGCTGCCGCGCTCTCGCATCTCCCCGCGATTACCCTGAGTGCGGAAGATTTGAACCGCACGCTGCACGGAATCACCAAGCAAATGGCTGAACCCGGATCGTGCGATTGGTCAAGTGGGCAGCCAATTCGCATGCTCGATATCAAGGGCGACCTGGTTGCGGTGGGGACCTATGATGACAAGGAATACACTGTTCACCCGAGTGTGGTGATTGGCTCTGCCGTCTGATGTTCTTTCATCTCAGAAGGCCAATTGCTAGAATCCCATCGCGATGAAGAAGCGCTATCTGTTCGCGGGAATTTCCGGCATCGTTGCCGGTGCGGTGGCGACAAAACTGCTTACCCGCCCGCGCGACGTCAGTTGGCCGGACAGTATCAATCTCATCTACCACCCGGAGTATTCGTGGTTCACAACCATCGGTGGCCTGCGAATTCATTATCAGGAAGCGGGGGATGAAAATGCTCCGGCAGTGATTCTTATCCACGGCTTCATCTCTTCGAGTTTGATTTGGAGTGACGTATTCCTGCCGCTGGCTGACGCCGGCTTTCGCGTGATCGCGATCGATTTACCGGGATATGGATATTCAGACAAGCCGGCTGACGGCCGGTACACGATTAATTCACAGGCCCACGCGGTCTTTCGATTGATGGACCGGCTGGGGATCGACAAAGCAACGATCGTCGGAGCTTCTTATGGCGGAGCGGTGGCGGCCACCATGGCCCTGGATTTTCCGAAGCGCGTCGAACGTCTGGTTCTGATCGGCGCCGTGAGTAACGACGAACCGAAGAAGAAGCTTTTGATGCGCATCTCCGCTCTGCCGATCATAGGGGATATCGTGACGCCGCTGTTTCTAGGGTCGCGCTGGGTTTTGCGGAAGCGCACTGAGAAGGTATACCGGCGAATCGGGCAGCCGCTTGATGAACACAAACTGGAAGCGCGACATCATCTACTCGAAACAGCAAACGTGCAACGCGCCATGATTCGCACGGCGCGCCGTTGGAGTGCGAACCGGATTGAGCGTGAGGCCTCTCTGATTCGCCAGCCGACACTGCTGGTTTGGGGCGAAATCGACACGCACGTTCCTATCAACGAGGCTCTCCACTTGCGCGATACGATTCCCAACGCGCGGCTAATAATCTTTCGCAATTGCGGACACCTGCCGCCCACCGAGTATCCGGAGAGGTTTGTAGAAGTGGTCGCTGAGTTCTGTAAGGCAGGCGCGTCTCAAGACGGACAATCTCAACCGTTGGAATTCAAACGGCCGAAAAAACACTCAGAACCGCCTGCCGTAACGGGTGGTTGATCTCTCAAGTCATGTTGAGGGCCTTGCCGACGGACGGATCCCTGCGCACCCGCCAGATTTTCGAATCGAGATAATAGTGAATAAAGGCGTAGCCCCACAGAAACGCGATTCCTAATTGAATCGGTAATGACAAGGCAGCGGGCGAGTCACCTGTGTGCAGGTTCAGATAACCCAGAAACTGGCGCGGGCCCTGATAGATGATTCCGAAGATGACTCCAAACGCAAGGTAGAAAGCCAGGCGGCGGCTGATGAAGGCGGCGGGACCGTAGGTGGCACGCGCATCCTGCGCGTGATTCATGGGCGAGACGCCCTTGCCACTATATTTCTGATTATGAAACCAGATCAGGCGGTGATATTGCAGGTTGTGATAGATGGTGAGAATCGCTACCAGCGCGATCGGCTTGGCGGGCATTGGGGTCAGCAAAGCGATCCAATGCATCGGAATCGCGGCCGCCAGTAGAAGATACTTCGGAACATTCAGCGGTTGCCGGAGCCAGACCCTTTGAAGCTGACGAACCAGCCAGGCGATTCCCAAAACAACTGTTCCTGCCAGCAATAACGTCGCGACGCTGTTCACTCCACTGCGCAGAAGCGGCGGCACGCGGGCCATCGCGTTCGGATCGTTTGCGATGAACGCCACGAACGGATAGTTGAAAGCAAACATCAGCAGCAGGCGGTCGAGCACGTTGTCTACCGGCGCGAGATCGTTGTTCTTCTTCTTATAGAGCACCATGAATCCATAGTGCTGTTTCACCAGGTGGTAGTAAGCCCAAAGCGCGGCGACGAAAAAGAAGGTGAAGCCAAACCCCAGCAGGACCAGCACAGGGCCGACGACGAAAAATAAGAGCGAGCCCAACAGCAGGCGCTTCCGAGTTTTCCATTCCGAGCGGTCGAAGTATGTGCGTGAGAGCGTGCCAAAGACGTGCGGCGCGTCGATCAGAATCGCCCATCCGGCAACCATCGGAATCAACGGCACGACTCCGGTTACATAGAGAACCAGTAGCAAATAACTTGCGGCAACAGAACCCACAAACCAGATTAAGTCTTCACGCGCGTTAATGATCCAGCGCAGCGAAATGGCGCGTGGCCGGGCCTGATCGGTGATGATTTCAGTAGCGGCGGACATTGCTTTATGGAGTGCGGCGACTCGTCGCCGCTTTCTCCTCTGTAGACTCAAAGACATAGCGGTGACAAGTCACCGCACTCCAAACTACCTCTCTCTCAAATCTCTCCCGGTCATCTCGACGGGCTTTTCAATTCCCAACAACCCAAGCATCGTGGGCGCCACATCTTCCAGTGCGCCGCCTTCGCGCAGCTTCACGCTCTTCATCTCTTCACTGACCAGATGGAAGGGTACCGGGTTCGACGTGTGCGCGGTGTGCGGTTGCCCGGTCTTCAAGTCGAGCATCTGCTCGGCGTTGCCGTGATCGGCCGTGATCAGAGTCGTGCCGCGCGCTGTGCGCATTGCTTTGCCGATCCATCCCAGACACGTGTCAACGTATTGGCAGGCTTCGATTGTCTTGTCCAACTTTCCCGTATGCCCGACCATATCGGTGTTGGCAAAGTTAACGATAAAGACATCCGTTTCGTTCGCTTCAATCGCGCGCAAGAGCTTGTCGGTGATCTTGAACGCAGACATTTCAGGCGCCAGGTCGTAGGTAGCAATTCTGGGTGAAGGCACCAGCAGACGCTTCTCGAAGGGAAACTCGCGTTCAGTGCCGCCATTAAAAAAATAAGTGACGTGCGCATACTTTTCAGTTTCAGCCATGCGATAGTTGCGCACGCCCAGACCGGCGAAGACTTCGGCCAGAATGTTTAGCGGCTGCTCAGGCGGAAACGCGACCGGCAGCGGATAGGTCTTGTCGTATACGGCGAAGCAAACGAAATGCACATGCGGGCGGTTGGGCGTTGGGAACGCATCGAATTCGGGCACGGCCAGCGCGCTGGTGATTTCGCGCGCGCGATCGGCGCGAAAGTTGAAAAAGATCACCGAGTCGCCATCCCGGATTGTCGCAACCGGCTCACCGTTATCTCTAGTAATTACTATTGGCCCGACAAACTCGTCGGTTAGATTGTGCTCGTAGGATTTTCTGATCGCCGCAATCGGATCCGTGGCGAACTCGCCTTCGCCGTGCACCAAAAGTTTATAGGCCAGCTCAATCCGCTCCCAATGCTTGTCGCGATCCATGGCGTAATAGCGGCCGACGACCGAAGCTATCTCACCAATTCTGATCTCTCTACACTTCGCCTGCATCGCTGCGACATACTTCTCGGCCGACGACGGCGGCGTGTCGCGCCCATCAAGAAAGCAATGCACAAAAACGCGCTGCAGCCCGCGCTCTTTAGCCATTCGCAGCAGCGCATACGCATGTTCCTGTGAAGAGTGCACCAGCCCGTCCGAAACCAGGCCCATGACGTGCAGCGCGCGATCATGTTTGACGGCATTGTCGATCGCCGCGTTGAGCGCGAGATTGTGAAAGAACTCTCCGGTCTCGATTTCGTGATTGATGCGCTCGACGTCGGTGCGCACCACGCGGCCGGCGCCCATGCACAGATGGCCCACGTTTGAATTGCCCATCACGCCTTTGGGCAAACCAACACATTCGCCTGATGCCTGGATCAAAGTGTGGGGATACTTCTCGAGCAGTTCCTGGTAGTAAGGCATCTCTGCCATCGCAATTGCGTTGCCTTCGCGCTCAGCGCGGTAGCCAAAGCCATCGAGAATGACGAGTGCAAGTGGACCTTTCGGTTTATTCATAACTGGTTTAGAGGCGGGCTACCGCCCGCCGTTGGCCGGTAGGCCTACTCTAAACGTTATCGGGATTTGGCTGCCAATAATCCGGGCTCTCCTGCATATTCGGATCGGGGCGTTCCATCCAGCGCTCGGGTCGATGCAGCTTGCGAAAGCCAAAGCGCTCGTACACTCCGTGCGCATCTTTGGTCGACAGCACCCAACGGCGAAAGCCCTGCAATTGCGGATCCGCCAGGATTACTTCCATCAACCACTTCGATAAGCCTTGGCCGCGATGCTCTGGCAACACGAACACGTCGGCCACCCAGGCAAACGTCGCATAGTCAGTAACGATGCGCGCGAACCCAACCTGTTCGTTCCCTTTGTAGATCCCGAAAGGCAGCGAATTCTCGATCGAGCGCTGCACCACCTCCATCGATCGACCAGTCGCCCAGTAGGTGTGGTTGGACAGAAAGTCGTGGATCAGATCGATATTGAGACGGGCGCGCTCGGTGCTGATTTCGTAATCGCCCTGCCGCCAGGTGTCTGTCATTTAGGTGATATCTCGCGTCGCAGGTAGAAAAGCAAATCCGTCGATGGCGGCTCGATTCCCATTTGGCGAATCATTCCGACCACTTGTCCGCGGTGCATGGTCGCATGATTGGCAACATGCTGCATTTGATCCACCAAACGCATCGAATTCGGATCGCCACTGAGAAGTTTGAACGGAAGTTCTGCCATCAGGCGCGATTCATCCAGTTCCGAAATAAAGCGAGTTCGCAGATCGACCACCTCGCGCCAACGCTCGTTCAGTTGTGTCAGGTCAGCACAGCTTTCTTCGGTCCAAAGGGACCAGGCTTCGGCCTTTGCAGGTGATCGGCCGTGCCATCGCTCGAGCCAAATCCACTCTGCGCCCGCCATGTGCCGTAGCGTTCCAAGAATCGAGGCGTGACTGATGCCGAAGTCGCGGCGCAGATTTTCTTCTGACAAATCCGCCGCGGCGTTCATCGCCAGGCTGTTCGCCCATTCGGTGTAATCAAACAAATGACGGATGTCGGTGATATTCATTGCTGCCTCGTCAGAACCACCTGCGGTAGCGGGTGGTTGAACTCTTATTAATGACTCAATCCCGATTGTGAAGATCAACCGCCCGCTACCGCAGGCGGTTCTAACAAAAAGGCACTCCTTCCCGGATAACGCCCAGCCGCGCCCAACTCCTCTTCAATGCGCAGAAGTTGATTGTACTTGGCAATGCGATCGCTGCGCGAGAGCGAACCGGTCTTAATCTGGCCGGCGTTGGTAGCTACGGCGAGATCGGCAATGAAAGCGTCTTCGGTTTCGCCCGAACGGTGCGAGATCACCGCCGTTCGCAGGTTCGACTTAGCCAGTTCAATACACTCGAGGGTCTCAGTAAGCGTGCCAATCTGATTTACCTTGATCAAAATTGAGTTCGCCACCCCCAGCTCGATCCCCTTCCGCAGAAACTTTGTGTTGGTAACGAACAGGTCGTCGCCTACAAGTTGCACGCGTTGGCCGATTGTATCGGTCAGAGCTTTCCAGCCGTCCCAATCGTTTTCAGCCATGCCGTCTTCGATGGAAATGATTGGATACTTACCGGCCCAGTCCTGCCAGAAAGAAATCATTTCATTGCTTGACAGTTTCCGGCCGTCGGATTTCTTGAAGACGTAAAACTCGCCGTCATAGAACTCGCTGGCCGCGGGATCCAGCGCCAGCAAAACGTCGTCGCCGGTTTTGTAACCTGACTGGGCAATCGCTTCGAGAATCGTCTCGATCGCTTCTTCGTTTGATTTCAGATTCGGAGCAAAGCCGCCTTCGTCGCCGACGCTGGTCGCGTAACCTTTCTTTTTCAGGACGGATTTCAGAGTGTGAAAGATCTCTGCGCCCATCCGCAGCGCCTCGCTGAACCTAGGGGCGCCGACAGGAACGATCATGAACTCCTG
>Ga0070707_100001816_pt1 | contig 20532 bp, 26 predicted proteins | sample KBSK5502metaG_FD_65468 | JGI IMG/M metagenome (GOLD analysis project Ga0070707, IMG submission 65468) | Corn, switchgrass and miscanthus rhizosphere microbial communities from Kellogg Biological Station, Michigan, USA - KBS K5-50-2 metaG | ecosystem: Host-associated > Plants > Roots >...
AACGCCTACGTGACGGGACTTACCGGCACGCCGGGGTCCGGCTTTCCCGGTACAGCGGGCAGTCTCGTCCAGAGCACGTACGGTGGAGGCGGGGACGCCTTTGTCACGAAGGTCAATGCGGCCGGCACGGCCCTCGTCTATTCCACCTATCTGGGCAGCAGTGTAGGTGATGATATAGGATTCGGTATTGCCGTGGATCAGGTGGGCAACGCCTACGTGACGGGATTCACCTCTTCACCGGGATCCAGCTTTCCCGGCACGGCCAGCAGTCTCATCCAGCACACGTTTGGCGGAGTCTCCGATGCCTTTGTTGCAAAGATTACCAACAATGCTTCTCCGTCCTGCAGCGCTGCGCAGGCCACGCCCACTCTCCTATGGTCGCCGAATCATCAGTTTGTCCCGGTCGCCGTGACTGGCGTGACCGATGCGGACGGCAGAGCGGTGGCCATCACTGTCAGCAGCGTGACCCAAGACGAGCCGGTCAATGCCAAGGGTGACGGCAACACAAGTCCGGATGCGGTGATTCAAGCGGGGTCAGTCTCAGTGCGAGCCGAACGATCAGGGAATGGTAACGGCCGCGTCTATCGCATTTCCTTCAAGGCTGACGATGGCCAGGGCGGCTTCTGCACAGGCGTCGTTACAGTCGGCGTTCCCCATAGCCTGAACAAGGGGACAACCGCGATTGACGATGGTCAGGTCTATGATTCCACCATCCCTTAAGAAAAGTAAGCGATTCGCGCTCAGGCGGAGGATCATGCCGGGAGTGGATCTAGTTTCGGTAAAGGAAATCCACGGCCATCGTGATATATAAATAACTCTCCGCTATGCCCATCTTGCACATCGCGGTTCTTCATTGCGTAGGACCCGCTCTGGCTTGACACTTTCCCGCAGACAGCCTAGCCTTATGCGTATCATGACGGTCTTGCATCGAAGAGCAGGGGCATTGAAGCACCAATTTGCCATTGGCATAGCCGTGGGAGCACTAAGCGGATTGATTGCCTGGGCGAGTCCAACCGCGGCGCAATTAATCACGGTCCCCGGCGGTAATCAGAATCAACCCCCGCAGAATCCACTAGCAGGGCAGACCCAGCCCCCACAACCTACTAGTGGGGTGCCAGGTTCCATAATAACCGCTCCGACAACCTCCGGGCTGACCAGCAGCACGCCTCTCCCAAATCCGGGACTATCATTGGGCTCAGCAGGCCGCGGCCTCCCAGGTATGCCAGGGGGCCCGTCCATAAATACCCCGGTGGGCGCACGCGATCCTTCGACCAGTTATATGACTCCTACAGTGATTGGGCCATTGTTTTGCGATCCATCGATCAATATTATGTGCTGATGAACTTTCTGCCCCATCCTCACACCATTGCTCGTTAGAGGTAGGTCGAACAACCCAACACATACAGGAGGCAGCCATGCTGATTGTACGACCGGCCAGTCCATACAGACCATTCATCAGGGGATTCATCCTCATCGGGATGTTCCTGAGCTACGCCGCATATCCAGCATGGGCGGCTGAGTCGACTCAGTCTTCTGATCCTTCAGCACCGCCAACGGCGTCAGCCCCGCCTAGTTCTACCGCCGCTCCGGCACAGGAGGAACAACGAGGTTCCAGGATGAGACAAGGCATGCATGCCATGCAAGCGGCATGTGGAGCTGACATTAAGCAGTTCTGCTCCGCTGTAAAACCCGGTGGGGGACGAATCGTGCAGTGTTTGGAGGAACATCAAAAGGACGTGTCATCGGGTTGCAATCAACTCCTCACGAAGCACGAATCTCGGAAAGGCAAAGGGAACTGAAGCTGGTTTTGGCTCTTGGCGAAAGGATGTGTCGAGAGAACTTCCTCACCATTCCCGTTCTGGCAACAATCGACCAGGGTTTTCACTGAAATCCATCATCCATGGTCCTGGAAGAGACTTCACCGTCGACGTATCTACCCTCTGTCAAGTGCTGCTCCCACGCCGGCGTTTCGTGCCTCGGCCATGTTGACCTTCTGTCCGAGCAGAGCGCACAATTTTAACCTGCTGCTACTCTATTCGCGGAGGGATTCGAATGGCACGACTACTCCTCATGATTATTTTGGCATTGAGCAGTGGACCAGCATATGCGGAATGGGAACCGGTGAATGCCAACAACTTAGGCGAAACTATGTACGTCGATCGAGGCACCATTCTGCGCACAGGAGATATGGTGAAGATGTGGGCGTTGTACGACTTCACGACTATACAATCCGTGTGGAACGTCTCATTCATGTCTAGAGAATCGCAACGCGAATACGACTGTATAGAAAAACGCACTAGGCGGATCACATTGACATACTTCTCCGGCAATATGGGAAGCGGTACCGTGGTGTATAGCGATGCCGATGAACACAAGTGGGAACCGGTTCAACCGCATAGCGTATCTGAAGTTCTATGGAAAGTTGCCTGCAGCAAGTAGTGGCCGTGCAGTCTATCCCCCCTTCAATAAGCTCGATCGACACACCGGGGTCCAAGGTTCTGCCGTCAACGCAATTGAGGGAGAAGGGCTTGACCAAAGCGGCGCAAACGGTTGACAAATATCTCCAACGGAACAAGTCGGGAACACTAGACCATCGTCGACCAAATCAGTATATATTAGGCATTGAAAGATATGTGCGCCCGTAGCTCAGTCGGATAGAGCATCAGCCTTCTAAGCGTTACCAGACTTCCACCACAACGTGTTGTCAACACAGCGGAACACCTCTCCTAGAGCGGATTTGCGCTGTTTTTATGACTTGGTTCTGTTCAGGTGGAGTCAGGCAGATTTGGGCGGTTTTTGCTGTAGAATGAACACGCCGGGAACACGTAGGGTTTCTATCTAGAAATGGTATGTTTTAGATATACAACCGAAAGATCGGGGCAAGTTTTTGGCACGGTAGTAACCTATACATTTCCACTCAGCTTTGGGGTAGGTATGAGGAATCCGAGGCGAGGGCTGATTGAAGTAATTAACCTATTAGTGTTGTCGGCGGAGGGACGAGATTTGAAAACTCTGATGCTCTCGAGACTATAGGGATCGATCTGCTGCGATGAGCAAAATGCTACTACTTAGTGGGATAAAGCGTCTTTTGGATTTTGCCAGAGGCATCCGATGTATCACTTATGAGCTTCGCAAATATCATGACTTGTTCAAACGCTTCCTTCCAATTGGCCCCTCTATCGATAACGGTAATACAGTCAGTTTCTTGGCTTTACCTGCCTTACGCTATAGCGTCCCCCACCCAGCTTCGCTTCATCTCACCTGGGACACGCGCCGTTCGAGTCGCAGAAACGAGTTGCCGGTCCTTTGCCACCGATTTGATCTTGAACCAGATGGCATACAAAGCTGGCAAAAACACGAGCGTGAGAACCGTGCCGCCGAAGGTTCCTCCGATCAAGGTGTATGCCAGCGTTCCCCAGAAAACCGACTGGGTGAGTGGAATGAACGCCAGCATGGCGGCGAGCGCCGTCAGAATCACCGGACGGGAGCGCTGCACGGTGGCCTCGACCACTGCATCGAATGGCGCCAATCCATCCTTCTCGTTCTGGCGGATCTGGCCGATGAGGATGAGCGTGTTACGCATCAGGATCCCGGAAAGCGCGATCAGGCCGACCAGCGCGTTGATGCCAAACGGCTGCTGGAACACCAGCAAGGTCGGAATGACCCCGATGAGGCCCAGCGGTGCAGTCGCGAACACCATCGTCATCATCGAAATCGAGCGGACCTGAAAGATGATCGTGATCAGCGTGAGGGCGATCATGATTGGCAACAGCGGAGCCAAGGCGCGATTTGCCTTGCCGGACTCCTCTATGGATCCGCCCTGTTCGATTCGGTAGCCCGCCGGCAGTTGGGCAATGACGGGCTGGAGCTCCTTCCACACGGCGGTGGACACATCCGGCGGCTGCAAGCCCTCGGCAATGTCGCCGCGCACGGTGATCGTCGGCATGCGATCGCGGCGACGCAGGACGGGGTCTTCCATGCGGATCTCCACGGTTCCAATCTGCGATAGCGGAATCCGTTGGCCTGCCGTGCCCACCAAAGTGAAATCGGCGATCTTGCTCGGATCGAGCCGCGCGTCTCCTGCAGAGCGAGCGATGACCTGCACCGAACGGATGTCTTCGCGGACGTCGGTGATCGGAACGCCGCTCAAGAGGAACTGAAGCTGTTGGCCCACGTCGCTGGACGTTAAGCCGATGCTTTGGAGCCTGTCCTGATCGAGCGAAAAACGCAGCGCGGGCACTCGTTCGCCCCAATCGCTGTTGACCGTTCTCATCAGGGCACTCGCCTGCATCACGGCAAGTGCCTGCGCCGCAATGTCACGCAGCTTGTCCGGGTCGGGACCCATCACACGGAAAGCCACGGGGAAGGGCGAGTAGGGGCCGAACACCAGTTGGGCAACTCGCACGCGGGCCTCCGGCGCCAGGCCGTCAGCCACCGCCTGCCGGAGGCTGACCTTGAGCGCCTCACGCGCCTTTTCGCTCTCGGTCAATACGACGATTTTCGCGAACGAGGCATCGGGTAACTCCGGTGACATCGCGAGGTAGAAGCGCGGCGCCCCTTGACCGACATAGGCGGTAACGATTTTGGCTTCCGGCTGCGTGGCCAGCCAAGCCTCGACCTTGGCGGTGGTGGCACTCGTCTGCTCGATGGAAGTGCCATATGCCATTTGCACTTCGACCAGCACCTCTGGCCGATCGGAAGTCGGAAAGAACTGCTTTTTCACCACGCCCATGCCCAGCACCGCGACGAAGAACGCACCGACCACGCTTCCCGCGACCAGCCATTTGCGGCGAATCACAATACCAAGGAGCTGGCGAAAGCGGTTGTAGCTTGGCGTGTTGTAGATCGCCTCGTGCCCGCCCTCGCGCTTCTCGATGTTCGGTAGCAGCTTCACCCCCAGGTAGGGCGTGAACACGACAGCGACGACCCAGGAAGCGATCAGTGCGATGCCGACAATCCAGAACATGTTGCTGGTGTACTCGCCGGCGGTCGACTTAGCGAAACCGTTCGGCATGAAGCCGATGGCAGTCACCAACGTCCCGGCGAGCATGGGTGCGGCAGTATGGCTCCACGAATAGGCTGCCGCTGAGATGCGGTCATAACCTTCCTCCATCTTCACGACCATCATCTCGATCGCGATGATCGCATCATCTACCAGGAGCCCCAAGGCGAGTATCAACGAGCCGAGTGTAATGCGGTCGAAGTCCTTGCCGGTGGCCGCCATGACGATGAATACCGTGGCCAAGGTCAGAGGAACCGCCGCCGCCACCACGATGCCGACGCGCCATCCCATACTGAGAACGCTCACGAGCATCACCACGCCGAGGGCGACGAGAAACTTGAGCATGAATTCGTTCACGGCCGCCCGAATGTTGACCGACTGGTCCGTAACCTTGGACAGGCTCATGCCCAGCGGCATCTCCGCGTTGATTGCCGCCACTTCGACGTCCAGGGCCTTGCCAAGGTCGAGGCCGTTCCATCCCTCGCGCATGACCACGCCGAGCAGCAACGCCGGTTCTCCATTGTTGCGGATGAGGAAGGTCGCCGGATCCTCATAGCCGCGCTTCACTTCGGCGATGTCGGAGAGCTTCAGCGTGCGGCCTTGTGCGGAGACCGCGGTATTCCGGATTGCCTGCAGGTCGTCGATGGCGCCGTCCAGCCGGATGAAGACCTGCGGGCCCTTGGCTTCAATCGAGCCCGCGGGCGTCATGACGTTCCGGCTGTTGAGCGCGGCGAAGAGGTCTGGAGGGGACACGCCCAAGGTTGCGAGCCGGTCATAGGAGAACTCGACGAAGATCCTTTCCGCCTGCTCGCCGATGATGTTCACCTTCTTGACGCCCGGCACGTGCAGCAGGCGTTGGCGCAGGACCTCCGCATCGCGGACGAGGCGTCGATGAGGCTCACCTTTCGCCTTCAATGCGTAGAGCGCAAAGGTCACGTCGGAATATTCGTCGTTCACAATGGGACCGATAACGCCACGTGGCAGGTTCAGGGCCTCGTCGCCGAGTTTTTTCCGCGCCTGATAGAACTGCTCGGGGACATCGGCAGGCGGCGTGCTGTCACGCAGAACCACCGTGGTAAACGCCAGGCCCGGTCGCGTAAAGGTCTCGGTCCGGTCATACCAGCGGAGCTCCTGCATCCGCTTCTCCATCCTTTCGGTGACCAGTTCTTCCATCTCCCTTGCGGTAGCGCCTGGCCAAGCCGTGACGACGGTCATCTGCTTGATTGTGAATGAGGGATCTTCCGCCCGGCCCAGGTGAAGGAAGGCCGCCACCCCGGCGATGGAAATCGCCACGAGCAGGAACAGGGTGACGGCGCGCTCGCGGACGGCGAGAGCGGAAAGATTGAAACCACTCATGGCTGTTCCCTCCTATGGACGGCCACGCGTGATGCAGCCTCGCTCCCCCCGAGTCGCACGCGGTCACCTTCGTGCAGCAGATGCGCACCGAGCGCAACGACGCGATCGCCCTCCTTGAGTTCGCCAACGACCGAAGCCGCTTCGTCACTGAGGCCGGCGATGTGCGCGGCACGCCAGGTGACCCGAGGTGTGTCCCCTTCGACCAGCCAGACGCCGGGACCCTTGCCCGGATCGAAGATCGCGCCTATCGGTACCTGCAGCGCCGGTGCAGACCGGCCGTCCGAAATCTGGATGGAGACGGTCGAGCCGAGCGGCGCGTTGGCTAGAGGACCCTCCAGCACGTACCGAGCCTCGAACGTCCGAGTCTGACGGTTTGCAGCGTCCGACAACTGGCGAAGCTTCCCGAAGCCCGTAACCCCGCTTCCATACAAGGTCGCGCGGCCGCTGGATCCGATCGCCGGGCGCAGGGTTTCGGGAAGTTCGATGATGGCCTCGCGGCGTCCGGCATGCGCCACACGGACGACAACCTGACCGGCAACGACGACCTGCCCAGGCTCTACCAGAGTCTCGACTATCACACCGTCCGCATCAGCCAACAGGACAGCGTAGCTCGTCTCGTTGCGAGCAACGTCGGCCTGGGCTCTGGCCGCCTTGAGATCCGCTCTTGCCGAGTCGGCGGCAGCTTTGGCCTTGTCATAGTCCGATGCCGAAACCGCGCCGGGGGAGAGAAGAAGATTGCGGTGTCGCACCTCGTCCTCCGCGGTCTGGTGCGCGCGCGCCCTTGCGGCGGCAACGGCTTCCTCATGCGCGCGCATGGCGAGCCTCAGGTCCGTGGGATCGATACGCATGAGCGGCTGGCCGCGCTTGACGGGTTGCCCGGCATCAACCAAGCGTTCCAGGACCTTCCCAGGAACTCGGAACCCCAAGTCGCTCTGCACGCGGGCCGCGACGATGCCGGTGAAGGAACGCTCTGACTGGACGGAGATCTCGACAGTCTCTATCCGGACCAGCGGAGGCTGCGTCCGTGGGTCAGTTGAAGAAGTGGCGTCATGGCATGCGGCCAAGACGAAGGGCAACAGACCGATGATCGTAACGAATGGGACTTCACGGCGAATAAGCATGGAAGCACCTCGTTGTATATGCAACCACAGTCTAAAAAAAACTACTCAGCACCGAATGTCGATAGAATGCGCGACAGCGCAGTGACCCCTTCTTTTCCTAGTAAAAAGGCCACTTTCTTTTGAGCCAACTGCCACAGAGCCGTCGACTCACTCAGCAGCTTGGTCCCCTTTGCGGTCAGCTTCAAATAATGACTGCGTCCATCCTCACCGGGGACAAATTCCACCCAGCCGCGGCGCTGCATCCGTTCTACATTGCGACTGACAGTGGACTTATCCAGACTCAGGCGCCGCTCAATATCAGTCGGCGTTGGGTTTTTCATCAGTGAGAGCGCCACCAAAATGGTCTGTTGTGCAGTACGAAGGCCGAGGGGACGCAAGGAGTCGTCATAGATGTTCGTGACAATGCGGTTTAGACGGCGCACCCGCATCGCGATGCATTCTTTTGCGATTCTCTGGCTCATGCCTTCAGTGATCATGGAATGATTGTACGTGCAACCAATATGCCTGGCAACCTGTAGGGGTACTGGGCAGGGTTAGCTTCTCAATTCTGTGAAAACCGAAGATATTTAGCGGTCTCGCTTGTGGCATGGCTCAGAGTGAATCGGGAAAGTGACGAGCAAGATTGCCGAAGTAACGGCACGCTGCCGAAAGATCGGCGCTCTTGCGAGCCGGAGTTTTGCAGCGTTTCCACGAAGCGGCCACCAGGCCCGACAAATCAGCTCCCTCTACCCCTTGGCGCGGGTGCACCTTGATTACGAAACGTGAAGAGGCGGTTTGTTAGTTTGCTGCCTTTCACAACCCCTTGAGAAGGCGATAATTTACGAGTCCTACTACCACATGGCTACCTATATAACCGATATAACCGATGCGGAACCTGCTAAAAAACCATAAAACACTGGTCCAAGACAGTTTAGACGAAGAGAGCAGCGGCTTTGTAAGCCTTTCCAGTGCTACCACACAAACCCTTGTCAGCAGAGCGGAACGCCTCTTCTGGAGATGCTTTGAGCCGGTTTGACCATTTGGTTCTATTCAGGTGAAGTGAGGCCTTTTCTGGCGTTTTATGCCGTAGAATGAACACGCCGTTAACACGTAGTGTTCCTATCTAGATATGGCTTTTTTCAAAAGCACGGCGAAAAGATTGGGGCAAGCTCTTGGCAGGGTAGTAACCTAGACGTTCCCTGGGGCTATGGCGTAGGTATCAGGAAGCCGAGATGAAGGCTGACTGAGGTCATGAATCTACTCGTGTCATTGACGGGGGAGGCGAGATTTGAAAACCCTACAGCCGTAGAGACTATAGGTCCTGATATCACATTATCGGTTCAATCACAAATACTTACAGAAGACTAAGAGGCAGATGAGATACCGCTCAAACATGATCGGGCACGATAGTTCTGCCACAGGATGGTAGGTCAAAAAACAAAAACTCTACAAGCGATTGCTTGGTACCACCTCGATTTTAGTAAGACATACGCGTATCCTCGTCGTAAAAAAATGAATCTTTCTGATTCACTCCTGATTCCTGGATGTACGTGAACAGCGCAGATTACCGACTGGTCTTGCCCAGGAGGTGGCTGTCCTCCACGTGAAGGAGAAGGCTGCCTTCGACAAGATTGCAAAATTCATCGACGATCAGCAAGGGGATACCATGCTTAGGTCTCCATAATGGTAAGACCTCGAGCCTAAAGCGCACTTCGCGGGCCAAAGGAGCGACGGACATGTACGCACGTTATTCAAGGACTCAAACGGACGGATTTAGTTCGTATCGGTTTGTCGAAGAGTGCTCGTTGTTTGGTTGTAAGATTGGGTATATACCGAAACTGCTACGCAAACAGACCCCCGTATCCCAAACCGAGCCCTACAAATGGCATATTGTCATCGAGCCCGCCTTAAACGCCATCGAATGCCAAGGCTCGACACTCGTCATCGACCTCAAGCCGAAGCAGAAAAAGACAAACCTTTCGCTGTACGAGATTCTCGATATTTGGGGATACTCGGATTCAGGATGGACACCTATCCTTCTGCATCTCAGTGGCCTCTTCGTGGACAAGGACCCTGCATCCATCAACCGAAACGAATTCACCATCCCCGACCTTGAGCGAGACGAACCAATCTATGAGTTCCTGCATCTGGACGGGAGTGTCGCAAATGGAAAGCTCACTGGGCGCTGGAATGCTCCTCCTGCCAGCCCTACAAACGCGGCACTACTGTGGCCGGCAGTTCTCGCTTACTTCATCCAATGCATCCAGGATCGAACGCCTGACATTGTTGAACCTGTCCCATCCAGCATGCTCATGCCGCCGCCCGGCTTCGGTACCTCGCTCTAGCTCACTACGACAGTTGAATCCTAAATCGCGGATCCGCTGTAGACCTTAGCTAGGTTCTCATGATGAATCTCAATCCGTGAATTGCAGATTTGCAGACTCTATCTAACTGGAGGCGTTTACAATGGAAGTGTTTAACCTGTGGCTAATGTGTGGCTGGAGTCGGAAAAAGAAATAGAACCTCCTACCTGCGGTTTACAAAGCTTCTCCTACTGTGCCTGAGCTGACACACCAAGACCCATCATCACGGAAAGATGAAGATTTAGGAGAACCATCCTCGTGATGGATTGGGATAGGTTCGCCTGTTCCGGTAGCAGAGTGGTAGCAGAAAATTAAATCAGAGAACAGATAACTGCATCGTTCATTTTTTGTTTTTAGTGCGATCAGCAATTGCTTGCACAATCATTTCATCATGGGTGGGGGCAGGAGAAAAGGAGTTGATAATACCGGTAGCGGTTCCTAAATCGAGTGCCGATGGAGGTTCAGCCTTATCCATGCGCTTATTGAGGGCGGCAATTTGAGCCGTCAGTTTCGTTTCGAGAGCCTTAGTCCCTTCAGAGAATTCCCGAGGGAGAAATGTCTCTATGTTGCTCAGGCGTTCAAAATGTTCATTAAGGTCCCGTAGAAGCGCATTGATACCATCGATTCGTTGGTTCGTTTCCTTTTGGATAGCTTCAGATGATTCAGTCCTAAGTTGCTCGCGCGTGTGATTGATTATTGTGGTTATGCCAATTTGAAGGTTATTGAAGTCAGTGGAAATTTTCTGGTCTTGCTCATCTCGTACAAGCATTTCCTTATCAAGCACGGCGCTTACTTGTTCGATTCGCTGAGCAATGTCCGTGATGCGAACGGGCAAGACGCTCACAACTTTTGCCTGTTCGTCAACTGACCCGACGATGTTAAGCAGTTGTTTAGTGTTGCGATGCAGATTCAATAAAAAGTGGCCTAATAAGGAGAGGCCGAAGACACCCACTCCCAACCATACGTACCAGATGTCTAGAAACAGATCTTGCCAGACAGCTATGATTTTTAGGGTATCGATGTGGTCAATAATCTTCCCTGCGACGACGGCCCCAATCGCAGCAATAGTAGGTGGGACAATTTCTTTAGAGGTCATAGTTTTACCGAGGAAGACTATATCAAAAAAGTCTAGGCTGGGGCTAATCAAGGCTACCTACCGGTGGTTTCGTTAAACGCAGGACAGAAAATAGCGCATTAATTCGAATGACTTGTGAGATGTGCCCACCACAGCGACACCAGCATTTTCAGGGCATCACGAAATCAAGCAAAATCAACAAGTTGTTACAAGAAGACGATGCAAAAAGTGACATTTCGTGTCATGGAAAATCAATAGGTTACAGGAGCAGATGCCACTGGTGGCATCTCATTAGCGTTCGCTTTCCAGTAGTGGAGCATTGTCTGTGAGCCGATCATGGAAGACGGGATTGCAGATTATCGCTTTACTGCAACCGGGACATTCGACCGCTGACTGATGGGTTTTAAGGTTGTCATCGAAAGTGGTGGAGGGCAAGCGAGCCAACCATCGTTGGGCTCCATCCTCCGCTTTGAAATTCAAGGGGTTGCTCTGGCAGCCGAGACGCGCGATCCGCGTTTTAGGAATGCCGCGTTGTGAAACGGAAGCAGCCCGGAGCGCGGCGGGCACAGAGCGTCAGTAAGGCTCCATCATCGCGTCGGCGTAAGAACACCTTCCCTGACGCCCCTCATTATTCGGTCAACGCAGCACTAGCCTACCTTGATCTCGATGGCTTTCGGCTTCGCCTTCTCGGATTTCGGGAGATGTACTTGGAGCATCCCGGCCTTGAAGTCGGCAGACACCCTGCTCCCATCCGCATCTTCGGGAAGTGTGAAACTGCGCACGAAGCTTCCGTAGGCGCGTTCGATCCGATGATATTTTTTCCCCTTTTCTTCCTTTTCGAATGTCCGTTCTCCGGAAATCGCCAGGACATCGTTCTCCACCGTAAGTCGCACATCCTCTTTCTTCATGTCCGGCAACTCGGCCTTGATGAGGTACTCCTTCTCATCCTCTGTAATGTCCACCAGTGGCGACCACTGGGCCACCGTCAGGGCTTCCTTCCCCCCATTCCCGGTCGCCTCCCGAGTGGCAAGTAGCGTCGCCAACCGGCTTTCCAATTCATCCCGATCCTTGAAAGGATTCCATCGAGTTCTGCTGATGGGGTCCCACCGCAACAGTGTGTTCATGGCTTCATCTCCTTACCTGAAATGTGAAAGTACTCAGTGAACCTTCTCTCTCTTCTTGATGGCGTCCCGTTAGCGCGGCTTTTTCCCTATGGCTTCCGCCGCCGACTTCTGATGCACTGGTCCGCCCACTTCATGAGTTCGTCCTTCTTCTCTCTATACCGTTCCTGAACTTTGCCGACGAACTTGTCGTAATTGCCTTCGATGTGCGTTAAGTCATCGTCGGTGAACTTGCCATACTGCTGTTTCAGTGCGCCTTTGAACTGCATCCATTTCCCTTTGAGTTGCTCAGCATTCATCGGATTGTCCTCCTGTGTAAAGTTTCGAGACCTCGACTTTACGTTGGTGTCAGATCCTCACGCCGGGACACTGTCGGATAGCCCGACAGCCCCCAGTCATGGAATCCGAGTGGTGCGCCCCGTGACCACATGGATTGCGACCAACACGATCCCAATCAAGAACAGAATCCATGAAATCTGGACCGCGACCGTAGACACCCCGGCGAGATTCAGGGCGCCGGCAATCAAGCCGACCACCAGAAACACGAGGGCATAGTGGAGCATGGTTCACTCCTCTCGATGGAATGCGGGCGTAAGTCGAAAGTCCTCTGGAGCATGGCCGGCGTCCTGGTCGCCTCCATCAAGAGCCCATGACACAAGGCATGCAGCCTTTCAGAGAAACTCTGGCATCGGAGCGGCGGAGACTGAGGAATCGGTCACGCTGAGTAGGATCAGGACGCGCAAGAGATAGGACAGTCAGCGGAGCTTCACACCGGACAATATCACCCTGGGCGCGATGAGTACGGGAGTCAAGCAGTATAATGTGGGCTTGAATAGTTCAATGATACTGGCACATTGCGATGCGCCCTAGGATGGGCAGGGCGCACGAAGATCGCGCCGGAGAGAGAGATGTCCGCGCAGGTGAGTCGCAGAATGGAACGGTTGTTTGCAGCGCTGGGATTGATGGTTTTCACCACACCGGATGCGAAGGAGAGGCCCTTGCCGAAGGACGGAGAGTTGGCCTGGCGGGCCGGGGATCCGTTGTGGCCCACGTGTCTCGCTGAGATTCAGCGATCCGACGCGAAGCAGATACGTGACATCGACATCACTCCCCAGGGAGCCAAGGCTGTCACGGGACAGCCGTTTCTCGACGCGGCAAGGAACAATTAATTTCCGCATAAAATAACGGAAAGAACTAGAAAAGAATTCAAGAAGAATTCAAAAAGAATTGGGCACCTTTTTGGGCCAGAAAATTCAGCAACGGACCAGGGTCTTATTAGAGAAGTGGACTACGAAACGTTACCGCAGAGTGGAGGGGCTCCAACCTCTTTTTACGACGTGATGAATATGAACAATGGTTGTCTATAAAAGAGGTAGTTCTTGGACGGTAGGGCTAAGATTATAACCTGCTGATTTTCTAGCCGCTCAAGAAGCAATTTCCATTGACCATCATTGGACGGGCGTCAGATTCAAAATTTCCTCTTTGATGGACGTTCCCTCTTCGGTCGTTGCTGGGGCTGCTACGTCAAAAGCCCTCTTGTAAAACGGCCGTAGCGCAGTCAATTATTCGCCTGCTTTCATCTATCCTTCTGATATTTTGAACTTAACATGATGTAAATAGTTCCTACGGAATCTTCGCATCTTGACGGGACTCACCTAATCCGCGTAGCATCAGACCCTGACGTACCAGTTACGTCGACTGCTCTCTCCTCACGCGCGATGCCTTCTCCTCCGCGCGATGGATCCCACGGTCCCCGCAGCTCCTACGCCAGCCTCTTTCTGAAGCGCGGCGTTCTTTGATGGTGCACATCACAACTTCTGGCTATCGCTTCAGCGAGTCGCAGGTCTGACAGGGACGACGTTCCGGTTCGGGATCGGAATCGTCCCTGGTCACGCAGGTTGTGGTGTGCTCAACGAAAGGAGTGCCGGCCATGAAATTCTCTACCATCGTGATGACAGGGCTCGTCTTGGTCGGGAGTGCTGCTCTTGCCGCCGCGAATCCGTCGATGCTGCCCAAGCATCCCGGGTATCCATCGGGCGGAGAGTATGCCAACGATCCCGGGCAAAAAAATCTGACCGTTGAGCAATCCCTCAGCCGCGCCGCCGCGTCAGAGGATGCGCATACGGGCCAGAAGCTAGTCGATCCCAATGATGCCAGGCTGCTGAAGTCGCAGGGAGCCGGTCAACTGCCGACGGTGCAAGGGCCTCAAATCAAGATTGAACCGCCGGTCACGGAGGCGACTCGCATGCCCAAGCCGTAGCGCCCGGTTCGCGCTAGCGGGGAGGGCCTGCCTCTTGCCCATCCTTCCCACTACCAGGGGAGGGTTGAATGAGAGAGGAATGGGCGCAGCCCAGGGGCTGAGGTGAAACACTCCGATGCGTAGAAGAGAGGGATCGCCATGTCACAGCTTGAGACTGTTACTGACCGGATCCTCGACGCGGTGCACGGTGCGCCAGGTTGTGAGCTCGATGACTTGGTGCTGAGCTTACCAGAGCTCACCTGGAACCAGGTGTTTCTTGAAGTCGATCGTTTGAGCCGAACCGGGCAGGTGCGGGTGACGGCGATGGGCAAGGGGACGTATGCCATCAGGCTGCCGAAGAAGGAGAAACGAACACGCACCCCCACTCATCTCTCGTGAGACGCAAAAAGAGGCTCCCATGCCCTTCTCGATTCGCCCCTTCCGCCGCTCTCCTGTGCAATGCTCCGTCACGTACCACGTTGGCCCCTTCCAGGGCCAAGGGACGGTCTGGAACTTTTCGCTAAACGGGTGGAAACTCTCGGGCGATTTGCCGCTGCGAGTTGGAGAAACGTGTTCCTTGACCGTCAATTTGCCGAATCAATCAAGCATCTTTGTGGCTACAGCGATCGTGCGTTGGGTCCGGGGACAGGAGTATGGCGTGGAAACCTTGGTGGTTGAGAATCAGACGCATGGTCGGTTGGAGCACTTGGTCAAACAGCTAGTACAGGAATCCGTTGAGAGCATCCCATGAGCGACGACCACCCCACACGTGAAACCATGACCATCGAGGAGGCGACGATCCCCAACATGTGGGAGATTGCCGCGATTGTGGAAGTGCTCGAACGGTCTGTGGTCTCGAAGAGAGAGCCGTGAGTCGGGGTGCGACAGAGTCCGACTTCGTTATGGGATGCCCACGCTGTCACAATCTGATGGTGGAAGAAACGTTCGTGGATCGGGAGACCAGTCCCAGCGTGTCGTCCTTCACGGGATGGCGCTGCCTCATCTGTGGGGAAATCCTCGACCCCATCATCCTGGAACATCGGAGGGCGCAGCGTGAACCGATGATCGGACGGGCACGCGTGTGCTCAAGACGCGCTTCTGTCAGCACACAAGTTCAAGGGACCCGAGGGCGACGGGGACGTGGGGACGATCCTAACAGAGCCGCCTTGTTGTTTATAGCGACCGAGCGTACAGACCTGGACCTCCAAACTTCTTCCGGGTCTGAAGACGTGAACAGTGACGGATCGATACAGACACGTAGCGAGGTGAGCATCAGCGAGGAGGAGATCATGCTATGGCGTTATTGATCACCGAAGAATGTATTTCTTGCGGTGCCTGCCTCCCAGAATGTCCCAATGAAGCCATCTTCGAGACCCGCAGCGATGCGGAGGCCAAAGGAAACCACGTCACTGAAGGGCTTGGGATCGGAGACAGCGTCTATGTCATTACCCACGACCGCTGTACTGAATGTGTCGGCCATTTTGACGAACCGCAGTGTGCATCGGTCTGCCCGGTTGACGATTGCTGCGTGCCGGACCCCTCATGCCCGGAGCCAAGAGATGCGCTGCTTGAGAAGGCGAAGCGCCTGAATCCGGACAAACAGATCCACGACGACAAAGGTTGGAGTAAGGTTCGCGGATGACCTTATCAGGACCCTCGATGATGCACAACGCTCCACATGAGGGTTCGCCAGCGAGCCTAAAGCGAATGAGGATGAGCAGGCGGTCGGTTCAAAAAGATGAGGAGGCCGGTCAGTACTAGCTGAGTTCCGAGGGGTGGCCTCGCCGGTACCCTGCCCACGTTCCGGGCCTCATGGCGCCTCCTCCGGATGCTCGGATGACGCGCGCAGGGAACCTGGCTTGGCCACTCCTCATCCAGGCTGAAGACCTGGGGCGACTTCAAGGGAGGGCGTCATGTCCGAATATCTCAGGGTGATTGGGGTAAGAGATCTGCCGCCAGGCAAAGGGCATGTGGCTGAGGTGAAGGGACGGGAAATCGCTATCTTTAATGTCGATGGAACCTTCTTCGCGGTCGACAACACGTGCGCCCATCGGGGCGGGCCACTCGGCGAGGGAGAACTCGAAGGTGACGTGGTGACCTGTCCTTGGCATAGTTGGGAGTACAACGTGAAGACGGGTATCTCGATCACGACTCCCTCTGCCTCGGTGAAGACCTACGAAGTGAAGGTCGAAGGCACTGATGTCAAGGTTCTCCTCTAGCAGGATGCTGAAAAAATCCGCCAGCGGCCATGGACCGTGACGCGCGAGATATGCGAGAAAGGCGCGACGTGGACAGATTGGGTTCCCACCTCGTTTGGCCCGTCTCGCTCGTCCCGCCTAGCTCCTCCCGCCTGTCTCGCGCGATTATACTGCGGGAGAGTTCCCCTATTGTGCCACACGCGCGGACCATCGAAGTTCTAGCGTGCCAACATAGTTTTTCCGCAGCCTGCAAGCAAGCTGCTGTTAACGAGATTCCACGAAGGATGAGACACACATCCGTTCACAACTTAATCCATATCTTTCGAAATGTATTTCCAGGTTGAGAATCTCAGGAGCGTGAGATGGGGCTGATCCAAATTGGGCGTCACGAGAAGGACGGAGCGATCGATGTGATCACACTGACGCTCGAGAAAGCAGTGAACTGGGCCAGGAAAGGCTCGTTATGGCCCATGACGTTCGGCCTGGCTTGCTGCGCCATTGAAATGATCGCGGCGGTGTCGTCGCGTTATGACATGGACCGTTACGGAGCGGGTGTCTTTCGTGCCTCGCCTCGGCAATCCGATTTGATGATTGTGGCGGGGACGGTCTGCCGCCGTATGGCCCCTGTGATCAGGAAAATCTATGACCAGATGCCGGAGCCAAAATATGTGATTGCCATGGGCTCCTGCGCAACATCGGGGAACATTTATGACAGTTACAGCGTCGTGCAAGGCGTGGATCGATTCGTCCCGGTGGATATCTATGTTCCCGGTTGTCCTCCGACGCCGGAAGCCCTGTTCGACGGCATCTTGAAACTGCAGGAACGGATCATGCTGAAGCGGGTTTTCGTCAAGCAGCCCAAAGAAGTCAGCCAGCGGGTGAACAGTTAGGGCCGGACACAAGAATCGTCTCGTAACCCGGATGTAGGGGATCGTCGGTCCATCCTGTGACCCAACACCATTCGCCTCCGCGTGGTGCTCGAAGGACTTAACCTGTACCACTCGGCTGAGGGGGCGAGTTCTTTGAATCGAGGGAAGACTGATTGCTCGGAATTAGGATTGCTCTCAACTTCCATGTGCATCCAGCCTATCCCGTGAGATCTTCATTCCCGATCCGCGGTCAACCAGGAGGCAGAGAGACGTATTGCGCTTGTTTGGCGGGTACAACCTAATCTTAGCGTGGGCCAACAAGAGTCTCGAACAGCTTGTTGAAATCCGCTCTCGCCGTTTCAACGAAGACCCCGCGGTTGCCCCCGACCGCAACGGTCCAGTCACCCCCACTGTAAGCCCATCCCTTTTGAGGGACCCAGTTCATCTTGCTCAATTGCGTGAAGGCGCCTGCTAGCGTGTTGAACATCATCGTGACGGTCGCGCAAAATTGGGCCGTTGTCGCCGCAAGCTCCGGTGACATTTCCATCTTGGCCTTGTATCCCACCAACGTACCGTCCGCACTGAACTCGCCAGCCGCCATGACCCCTGGCATTTTAAGCAAATCATCCATTGTTGCCATTTTGCCCTCCTCCTACTGCAGGATCTCAACAGTCCTTCGCTGCTAAATAGAGTCCCTTGAACCCGTGGTGCCTGACTTTAGCTGACACCTATGGCGGGTCAATAGGTCTGACATAGCACCCAAGCGGGGGAGTCGGCTCATTCCTGGGTCTACCCCCCTAGCCGTGCTCTCCCTACTGCGCCGTGATGCAGACTGACGAGATTACGAATCACCTTCTTCAGCTCTTCCTGGAGGTCTTCGCGGTGAAGCCACTAATCACCTGTTCCACGCGTTTTGAGCCACAGCTAGAACACTTCACGTTACCTGTTTCATGATCTTTAAGCGTCAACGTGATCAATGACTCTTTCCCGCAATCCAGGCATATGTAATCGTACATTGGCATGGTTGCTCCTCCTTTGCGCCTTATATTTCTTCAATACTCCACACATGCTTGGTCACTCCGGCCTCACCTGTTGGACCGAGCGGGGGACGCGGCTCCCCCATGCTCTTATCTCGAAACAAGGTGTGTCACTATAAGAGTGACGACCCAGGCTACTAGATAGAGTCCCACTGAGAGCTCTGGTCCGATGTCGCGCCACACATGCATCTCTAGCTCCTTCTCTCCTGCTCAGACTCAGACCGTGATGCCGGAGTCCCATACTGCGCTGGCCCATTGGGAAAGAAGACCCCGTACTCCTGGACCGGCATCATCGCCCGCGCGAAGTTCGCTACCTCATCTGCCGCGCCCTCGCTAATGCCTTGGCTCCGATTGGTGAGCATCGTGAAAAATGCGCCCATCTCAACCTCCAGAGTTCGCCGATCCCCGCGCTCCTCGGCGTCCCGTATCAGGGTCAACTTCTTCAGGTACGAGGTAAAATCGGACGTGGGATAGTGCGCTTTGAAGTAGGAGCCCAGTGCATTCGCGATGTCGTCCACCCAAGTGACCCGAGCCGGAGCAACCCCTGTGGTCGGTGCGTTGTGGCCAGAGGCGGGCTGCGCTCCCATGATTTCGGGAATGCCCGCTCCAGGCAAATGAACCGCCGCCTGTGTTGACCGTGCAGGGAGCCAGCAAATCAGCGCCAGCGATGTGAGGATGACGATGCGTCCGATGAACAGAAAGGGTCTCATAGTTCGTCCCTCCCTTATTGCTCAAGGCCTCAGGGTTTGACGGGTCATCGCGAGGCCCCCCCACGATGAAGCGCTTGGGTGTCCTGACTGCCATCTCCCACCACCGGTAGAGGATCGTGACTCCGGCGTTGCTTGAACCAGAGACCGCGTCACGTTCTCGTCCCCTTGTAGCTGAGACCGCCCTACTACAGGAGCGAAACGCCGTATCGAGGACCCCCCCGGCTCGGCGTCGGTACGTGGAGACCTTTCCGATTGGCGTCGATGCCGGAGTCGATCACCTCACCACACAGCAGGCATTGCCACCCGAAGACGCAGAGTGTCGAGCTTCCCGCATCCTCCAACCGGATGGGCACCATCAGACCATGACAACGAAGGCAGTTCATGAGTTAACTCCGGGGCTCGACACAGCTCGCGGTTTCGGCACAGCCTACCGACACCTACAACCTCCACGAAGCAATGGCAGACGGCCAGAGACCGTCCCGGTCACCACATCGGCCTCTGATACAGGCAAGGCGCCGGTCCTGCTGTGCGAAAGCGATGAAATCAGCGTTTACGAGTGAGTGTGGCGTTGGAGCGGCGGAGACTGGAGATCGGTCGCGCGAGGACGGACCAGAGAACGCGAGGGATAGGGCAGCCAGCGTGGCTGAAACGTCTCGTATACATCCTGCGCGCGAAGGGGCAGCGTGGTCAAGTGGTATTATCGGTGTTGTGCCCCGCTTAAAATGTGGACAGGGAGAATGCGTCGGGGAAGCTACTGGAAACGCAGTGAAATCTGTTCAAAACGATCGTGGTAGGAGACGGTCGTGGACCTCGTCACAGAGTAGCAGGCGAGTACTACCAGATATCCCCTTGGAAGTGGGGCGTGGGAAATGACTGAATTCTCTACAAAATGGATGGTCACAAACTAGGAACGACATGTCCACAAATTAAGTGGGGCAGTGCATATTCGTAGGAGCAGCGGTTTTGTAAGGCTTTCCAGTACGTCCACATAAACCCTTATCAGCACAGCTGAATGCCTCTCCTAGAGTGGCTTTGCGCCGGTTGGATCATTGGGTTCTATTCAGGTGGGGTGAGGTCCTTTTGGGCGTTTTAAGCCGTAGAATGAACACGCCGGTAACACGTAGGGTTTCTATCTAGAGATGGCTTATTCCAAAATCAATGGGTCACGATAGCTCTGCCACAGTTCAGTCACAATGTTCTTTCCGGCAATAGAAGGGCCACATTGCACATCGGAATAAATAGCCTTCATCGTTGCGTCTAGCAAATCCATTCTGGAACATCAAACGGTTGAGACTGCTGAGCAAGCGGAATCGGAGAGGGAATGTCCATGGAAGAGATCTACTTGAGGAAGAGGAGGAGCGAAACTGGCAAGAAGACTGGCTACCGGCGATCCTCATTCATCGGGGTGGCTGAAAGGCTGCTGAGTTATGCGAAATTATTGACAGGCGAGACGGAAACGCTA
>Ga0070707_100001817_pt1 | contig 20530 bp, 30 predicted proteins | sample KBSK5502metaG_FD_65468 | JGI IMG/M metagenome (GOLD analysis project Ga0070707, IMG submission 65468) | Corn, switchgrass and miscanthus rhizosphere microbial communities from Kellogg Biological Station, Michigan, USA - KBS K5-50-2 metaG | ecosystem: Host-associated > Plants > Roots >...
GTGCTTCACGTGGCCGTCTTTGAGCAGCGCCAGGCGCCGCTCGCCTTCGCGCACCAGCCATTCAAAGGCCGGCACCACGTCATAGCGGTCCTCGATGATGGCCGCTTCACGCTCGGGGCCATCCTTCACCTTGGGCGGCAGGGTGATCGGCAGCAAGTGCGGGATGTCGGCATAATAGTTGAACTCGACGCCGCCCTTCAGATCGACCAGCAGCAGCCGCAGGCGCCGCTTGCTGTTGTAGCGCAGCAGGGTGCAGATCAGCACATTGAGCATGTTGGACTTGCCGCCGCCCGTCGTGCCGGCCACCAGCAGCGATTGCATCTGTGCCAGGCTGCGCCATACCGCGCGCTTGCTCTCGCCGATGCCAAACGGCAGAGAGAGGCCGTCCACGCTCGCCGGCCGGCCGCTCAGGATTTCGTCGTACTTGACATGGACCGGAATGCCGCGCACGCCCATCTCGCGCTCCACGATGTAATAGAAGCCGCGCTCGTGGCCATGCTTGCAGGTGACCTTGTGCCCGCAGACGATGGATAGATTTCTAAGCGTCTCGGGGTCTTCCAGTTGCTGTATCTTCACGCCGCGCGGCGCGGCCTCGGGCCGCAGATCGACGTGCAGGTAGATCGCTTCTTCGCGTAGCACATAGGGCTTGCGGATCGAAACCTTCTTGACCCGCTCACCCGTGTCCTTCTCCGATTTCTTATAGCGGTAGCAGATGTCCAGCCGCTCCAGCTTGTCGGGGATGAGATGAGCATAGTAGTCGGCCTCGGCCTGCAACGTCAGCCGGTCAGCGTTCAGCCGGTCCCGCTCCCGTTGCTCTGCCGCCAGCTCGCCTTGCTCTGCCTTGCTCAGACGGCGCGGGAAGAGAAACTCCCAAAAGCCGCGGCGGCGGCCGCGCTCGCTGGGAACGTCGATAGGCGCCGGCACGGGCTCTGCATCCGGCAGAGAACCTGGCAGGGCCAGCGGCTCGTCAGTGGTGACCATTCTCACCTGGCTCAATCGCCGGCTCTGGCGTTGCTCGAGCATCGCCGCTTTCGGCGGTGGGCACGTCCCCATCGCCAGTTGTGGCGGTGTGGTCCGGCTCGCTGCTTTCAGCGATGGCCGCGGCACTCGCCGGCTCTGGCGATGGCTCCTGGCTGGCGGCGGGGCGCGCGATGCGCTTCATGCCGTCTTCCAGCATGCCGGCCAGCAGCTCCGCGGCCATCTGCGGCTCCCACTTCTTACCGTTCACCACCAGCCCGCCCAGGACGATGGTGAACTTCCAGCCGTCGCCGCGGCGCTCGGCGATGCCCAGCGCGGGCGGGGCAGGCGGCGCCTTGGGGCGGCCGGTCTTTTTCTTGGGGATTGCTTTGTCTGTCATCACTGGCCTCCATTCGTCAGCAGCCAGATGCCACCATCTACCGGCATCGGGCCATGGTATACGTCGTGAATGTCCAACTCCTTCACGTTGGGGTAGCGCACCAACAGATCGGCGATGGCACGGTCCTCCGTGCCGCTGATTGTCTGGCTGGCCCCCCACACCAGCCAGGCGCGGCGCCAGCTCGCATCGCCGCAAGTGGTGATGAGCACCGGCCCCAGGTCGCCCTCGCAGAAGCCCAATGCCCGGCGCGTCTGGGGCGTGAGCACGCCCACCGATCCGGGCTGCACCGTCATAAGCACATTGGGCAGCCAGGCCGGGCCGTTGGCCAGGAAGCCGCTGAGCGTGCCCACGTTGCCGTGGTAGACCACGTCGCCCGGCCGGTAGCCGGCGAGCACGGTCCGCAGCGCCCAGCTATTCTCCGAGGTCTGCGCTTGCAGTGTCGGGATGCGGTTCCAGTTGCCCAGCAGCACCAAGGGCAGGATGATCGCCACGGCCCAGCCGCGCTCCCGCCAGCCAGTGCCATCCGTGATGGCCCAGCCGATCAGCAGCAGCATGGGCGCTACGCATCCGATCAAGGCGCGGTAGAGATAGATCGGCGTGGCGACGATTGAGACGGCCGCCGCCAGCAGCGCTGGCCCGAGCATGAGCCAGGCCAAGAGCCGCAAGCGGCGCAGCTTGAGCGCCTTCAGCAGCGCGAAGAGCACCAGGCCCACCGCCACCACCGCGCCGATCCCATTGAGCGAGTCGGGCAGCGCCACGCCCCAGACCAAGGGGAAAATCGGGTAGATCGCCTGCCCGAGTGTGAGCGGCGTGATCCAATAGCCGGTGCTGAGCGCCCGCATCTGGCCGATCACCACGAGCGACCAGGGCAGCCAGGCGGCGACGGCCAGCGCGCTAGCGATGACCACTTGCTTGGGCCGCGCCGAGTCCTCGGGCCCGGTCCACTGCGGGATGAGCGGGTCAGGGGCCCAGACCACCGGCCGCCCCATCTCCTGCAGAAAGGCGGCCAGCGCGATCACCGCCGCATAGAAGAGCCCATAGTTGTGTGTCCACATCGCCACCGCCAGCCAGAAGGCCATGAGCCAGTGGCGCCGGTCCAGCATCGCCAGGATCGACGCGAGCACCGCGAATTGCAGCAGGCCGTACATCCGCGCGTCCTGCGCGTAGTGGATTTCAAACGGTGAGAAGGCGAAGAGCGCCAGGCCAGCCAGGAGCGCGGGCCGATTGAAGTCCAGCCGCCGCGCGAGCCCGTACACCTGGCGGATCGACAGCGAGCCGATGATCGCGGCCGGCAGGCGCAAGGTCAGCGGGGTCGTCACGCCGGCCACGCGCACGAAGGCCCAATACATCAGATAGGCCAATGGCGGGTGCACGTCGCCGGCCGCGGCGCGGATCATGTCGGGCAGGGAGCGGCCGGTCATGAGCACAGTGAAGCTCTCGTCATAGCTCAGGTAGTGCGCGCCCAACTGGTAGAAGCGCAGCGCCACGCCGATGGCGGCGATGCTGGCGATCGCCAGGCCGTACCCGCTCACGCGCCTGCGAACCAACGCATAGAGCAAGACGGCCACTTGCATCAGGGGCGCAGCCAACTGCGCCAGCAGCATTGGGACCACTAGCCCGCGTCCTTCCGCTCTTCGGCCGGCAGCGTGATGATGCCCGCCATCACCAGCTCGTTGCGCAGCCCGACGATGCGCGCGTCGAGGAAGGCCAGGTCTTGCTCCAGATCGCTGGTGGTCTCGCCCAGCCGGCTGGCGCGGCCGATGGTGATCCACAGGAATGCGCTGGCCACAATCACGAAGTCAACGGCGAAGGCATAGCCGGCCAGCAGATAGCGAATGTCGCAGTTGCCGGTGGCCAGGCAGATGTCCGCCAGTTGCGTGCCGATCACCTGCGGCAGCCCGCCCGGCGTGACGAACACCAGCATCGACAGATAGGCCGCGGGCAGCAGCACCAGCATGGTCAGGATCGTGACGAACGTGACCTGATATACGATCTGCCGGCCGACGCCAACCATCGGGGCCGGCTCTTGCTCGTCTTCCAGCCGCGTGCGCCAGTAAGGCGTGGATGCAGCGATCCGTCGAAAAAAAGCACCCATGCTTTTTAGTTGCGCTTGAGTGGCCATCAATTCGCCTCCTGGTCAAAATCCGGCGCGCGATGCGGCTGGGTCTTGGCGAGCATTGCCATGCGCTCGGCAAGGTAGCGCGCGGCCGCGGCATCGTCTGCCTTGTCTGCTTTGCGTCGCACCCACCAAAGCGCCAGGGCACCGCCCAGCACGAACGTCACTATTGTTACGCCCACCGTGTATGCAGTTGTGTCCATTTGGCCTCCGATCAAATAAGCGAACAGGATGAGTAGCCCGGCCAGATACGCGGAGCGCAATCGCTCCCGCCAGGGCTCGGGCGCCTGGCGCAAACTTTCCCAGACCAGCACCGCCGCCGCCGCCATGGTGGCGAGCTGAACCAGCGTCGCGTCGCTCTGGTGGAGCATGGCGACCCAGGCGGCCCAACGCGCGGTGTTCACTTGTGGCCCCCCTCGTACATTCGCCGTTCATGCTCCGTCAGAATTTCATTCAACCTTGGATCGACAAGGTGCCATTTGCTGATTTCGCCTATCAGCGCCAACAAGAAGCCTGCGGCAAACGCGGCGACGAAATAAGCGAGCGCGAATTGAAAGAAGTCGCACCAATCCGATTTGTTCACTTGCGGCCCCAACCTTTCCACGGCTTGCCGCCGCGCGTGTACAAGTGTGTTGGCGACTGCATACGCGCTTCAAGAAATGGAATTGCGATCTTGCGGATCGCGCGCAGCAGCGCCTTCGGGTGATGGACCGCATCGTTCTCTCGAAGGATGGCCCGCATGAGCGCCTTGTCCGTTGCCGGGTTGGGCCGCAAGGTTTCGTGAGCGATGCGATAGCAGCGCGTCTTGGTCAGACCGTAGCGCAGAGCGACGGCCGCCCAACTTTTTTTCTTCTGCCGGCGATAGGCCCCCATGAGCACCTTGGCCGCTTTCTTCGCCTGGACGGCTCCTAGGTCGTCTTTTTGCATTTCGTCGCTCCAAGGTGCCGTTACTTCGCGGTAACGGGCATCCAAAAATGAACTTGCGAGCCCAAAAACCACTTCAGGCCGCCAATCGCATGAGCAACGGCCGGCCGGCGCCCTGGCGCTCGACGCGCACATAGCCCATGGCCTCGAGCACGTTGAGCCGGTAGAGCGCCCACGGGTAGCTCAGGCCGGCATCGACCACCGCCACTTGGAACAGCGAACGCACTTGGCCGTCCGCGCCGGCGCCCGAGCCGATGGCCTTGAGCAGGATATGGTCGACGCCGGTCAGCTCCGGCATGGCGACGCCCTGCACGTGCCCGCGCGAGATGGCCCAGTCGGGCGGATCGATGAGCCACAGTTGCCCCGGCGCCCAGATGGCTTGTATGTGCAAGTGGCAGCGCTGGCAGAGCGCCACCAGGTTGCGCCAGGCACAATTGCTCTTGTCGCCGTCGAGATGGTGGACCGTGAGCGTGTAGCCGGTCGATGGCTCATGCTTGTGGCCGCAGTGCTCGCAGCACCACTGCGCCGCGCGCTTGATGCGTTCGGCGATCTCGTGCCAGTCGTCAGGATAGGAGCCGGGCATTCTCAACCTTTCAACTTTGGCGGCCTGGGAGCACTCTCGGAAAAGACGGTGCTCACCCGCGTCAACTGTGTGTGCTGCGCCAAGCGTGTATCTGCCACGTGGCCAACGAACAAGGGGGGCGCGTCTTGATCGAGCGGGTAGGGCAGTGAAATCAGGCGGCGGCGCATCGCGATGGCCAGCGTTCGCCGTGTCCAGGGGTAAGCCCAATAGCTCCCGCTGCCGGGGTACACGATCCGCACCCCACTCTCTTTCAAGACTTTCATGTAGGCGTCGTATGCCTTGCGCCGGCAGACGCCCGCCCGCTCCATCTGCCGCTGGCTGAAGTTCACCGGGTCACCATGCAGGATGAACGCCTGCATGTTGTTCAACCACTCTTCGAGCCTGATCGCCAGCTCATCGGCGGCCGGCGCGTCGGGCACCACGGCGAAGCGCCGGTGGATGTGCTGCCCGGCCCGGATGAGATGGTCGGCGATGGCCACCGCCCACAGCTCGACGTGCGACGGGCCGCCCGGCACGAGCTGCATGCTCATCGCAGCACCACCTTGACCGCCACCAGCTCTGCCAGCGGGATCAGCGTGCAGCCATGCTTGCCGGTGGCGCCGGGCTCCTTGGTGTAGACCAGCATCACGGCGCCGCGCGCCGGATCGGGCGGCGTGCTCTCGCCCCAGACGATCCCGCGAAAGGCGGCGTCGGCTTTGATCCCCACCGTCTGATTGTGTTGAACGTCTTTCATGTCCATTGCTCTGCTGCCTTTCCCTGGCGGCCAGGGTGTCGTATACTCTGGCCGCCAGCTACTCACAAGGTTGCCGGCATGCGCGCAGTCGCCCAAACGATTGCGCGCTTTTCTAAAATGGGCTTTCGACAAACTTCGTACACCTACAACTGGGCTCCGCGCAGATAAAATCATCGGGATCGAGACTGTCCGCGTGTTCCCTCTTCGCATGCCCGCAGGCGCACAGTTGATCGCCTATCGAGAAAGTCAGCGGCAATTCGTCTCTCCGAAATCCTTCGTCCTCGGCTTCATCGCGCGCCGCGTCTTCCGCCACTTCCTGGCCCAGCTCGTGCGCCAGGATCACATTCAGCGCGCTATCGGCCGCCAGCCAGGCGGCGCGCGTGGTCGGTTGCAGGTCGCAGGCTTCGAGCGCGTCGGTGATGACCGGGCTCGTGAGCAACTGCTCTTGGATGGTGGCGCGCAGCGTGTCGATGGCAGCCTTTTTCTTCCACGCTTCGCCCAACGGTTGCAGGCCAGGCATTGGTTTCATCGTTCACTCCTTGGGTCACACGCACCTGCGGTGGTGCAGGTGTAGACCCGGCAGGCGCAGCCGGCGACCAGGCACGCGCCCTGGGCCTCGTGGGCCATGAGGCCATGCCCGCACCGGCAGCGCGGCGGCAACGAAAGATCAGGCGCGCCACTCGCCATTTCTGGCGGTGCTTGCTGGCTGATCGGCCGGATGAACAGCACCGGGTACGGCTCGCCCTTGTGCCAGTGTCCCGAAACGACCTCGAAGCCGCGCTCTTCGAGATAGACGTACAGGTTATCGACGCGCACGATGGAAGGGTCTTTGATGGTCACTTGTCCTTATCTCCTATGCGTCAGCCCACAAACCCGCCGAGCTTCAGCCGGTAGTCTGGAACTGCGCTCAAATCCAAAAATCCGTTCGGCCCGCACATGCCCAGCAGGCGCGACCAGGAGGCGCCGCCGATCTGCTGTTCGATCTGGTCTGGCGCGCAATTGCTGGTGAGCATGAAGCCGTGGCCGCGCTCCACCACGCGATTGATGAGCCGGTAAAATTGCTCGCGGCCCCACTCGGCGCCGTTGGCCGTGACGTACTGCTTGCCCCAATCGTCCAAAATGAAGTGGCCGCGCGTCCAGTCGTCAAACAGCGGCGCCACCGGCTCATTTTTGCTGTAGGTGTCTTTGATGTCCTGAAACAGGTCGGCGGCGTTGATGAAGCACGCGCGCTGCGCCAGGCCCCGGTGATCGTGCATGGTCCGCAAGACCTCCAAGGCCATGCGCGCCAGCGTCGTCTTTCCCGAGCCATAGCCGCTCCCGTGGCCATGGCCCTCGCTCCACAACAGCAGGCCCCGGCTCTGGCCGCTGGAGACCTGATAGACCCATTCGCGCGCGGCGGCATGGGCGCGGGTCGCGGCCGGGTGCCAGGCGGTATCGAAGTCCAGGAAGGGATTGCGCCAATCACTTTCCGCTGAGCTTTCGAGCGATTTCGCTGGCGAGGCCTCCGGATACCACGCGGCCTGCACCAGCGCGGCCCGGCGCCGGCTGACCTCGGCTTCCATCTCGCGCAGAGTGACGCTGATTTTTGTTTCCATTGCTTCTCTCCTGAATGCTGCCCCAGGTGGGGATGGCTTTCTCAATGCTCACAATCGCATGGCCCAAACCCATGCCGCGCTTGGCCGCCCAGGCAGCGCACTCCAAGAGCCGCTCGGCGCCGTAGGCCTGTTCGAGCTGCCTCACCGCGGCCCGCTGCGCCTTGTTCTGGAAACCGCCGATGCTGAGGATCTCCAAAAATTTGCCCTCGACCTTCGACAGTTTTTCCTCCTCCTCCTCCTCATTTATTTTTCTTTCTTTAGTCTTTCTTTCACGTCCCTCCCTAGGGGAGGTAGTCTGCCTCCCTAGGGGAGGTAGCACTACCTCCCCTAGGGAGGTAGTCACTACCTCCCCTAGGGAGGTAGTCACTTGAACTACCTCCCTAGGGGAGGTAGTCACTATCAATTCCCAAACCGTGCGGCGCCGGTCTCCGTGGCCGGCATTCAGCCGCTTCACGATCCCGCGCGCCTCGGCCTCTTTGGCTCCTACCAACGCATTGCGCTCGGTGAGGCCGGCCAGCTTGGCCAGCCTGCCCAGTCCCATTTCGACTCGCGTGCGGTGAAAGCCAAACGTATGGCGGATGAGAACGGCGGTCACCTTGCACTCCGCATAGCCCATGTTGGGCAGCATCTCGTCAAACCAATCGTTCGGCGATTGCGTGTAATTTGGGGAAGTGAAACCATTGCCGCTCATCAGCGCCTCGCCAATTCTTCTTCGATCCCGATCAGCAGCGTGGCGCCGCAGGCCTCCCGGATCGCGTCGTCGGCAATCGTGAAGATGGTCTCGAAGTCGCTGGCAAAGTCGTTGTCGGGGTTGCAGCGGCACAGGTCCGCGCCCTGGCGGATGGTCTGGAGCGCTTCAAACAGGCGCGGCGCCACGGCAAACAGGCGCGCCAGGCGCCAGTTCTCTTGCGTGCCTTCCACGTTAGCCACGATCTGGCGCGGCATGCTGCCGGCCACAAAGATTTCGTGGGCGAAGCCGTTTCCCTTGCGGGCTTGCATTTGCGGGAATGTGTGAAACATGGGATTTGGTCCTTTCGTTTGGACGAATATGACTATTATGTGAGCGCTTCCTGGCACGGATATTGCTTCTCGGAAGGGTGTGAGACGGGTGACGTTGACGATTGCGCTCGCGCTCTTCCTGCTTTCACTCCAAGGGGTCAAGGCGCCAGCCACCGGCAAGTGGTATGCGACGCGCCTATCCAGTCTGCAACGGCAGCTCGGCTGGAAAACCATTCAGCAGATCAGCGTGACCGACCTGAGGCGCTGGCGCGGGCTGGTGTGCACCGAAAAAGACCTATCGGTCTGGACCCTGCACGGCTACGTGCGGTCTGCGCGCCGGCTGTTCGCCTGGATGGTGCAAGAGGGGATGCTGGAGGTCAGCCCGGCTGATCGGCTTGAGCTGCCCACTCTCACCTACGAGCCACGCAAGGGCATCGAGTACCACGACATGCTCAAGATGGTCGAAGCCGCGCGGGACAGCCCGCGCGATTACGCGCTGGTGCTCTTCCTGGCCGACAGCGCGGCCCGCTGCGGCGGCGTGGCCAACCTGAAGGTCGAAGACCTTGAGCTGGCCCGCGGCCGGGCGCTGGTGTTGGAGAAGGGGAAGAAGACGCGGCCGGTCTTTCTGCGCCCGCGCACCTGCCAGGCGCTCAGGGCCTACATCGGCGGCCGCAGGTCCGGCCCGGTCTTTCTAAACGAGCGGGTTGGCCGGGGCGGCGAAGGGCTCAAGCCGGGCGGCATCTACCAGGCGCTTGAGCGCCTGGCCGAATGCGCCGGGGTGACAGAGAAGTGGAACCCGCACAATTGGCGGCATGGGGCGGCGCGCGGGATGTTGCGCCGGGGCGCCAACCTGGCCCAGGTCAGCCAGATATTGGGCCATTCAGACGTGAGCGTGACGGTAAAATTCTATGGCTCGTTTGTGGATGACGAGCTCAAGGCAGCCCACGCGCGCTACTCGTGGCTGCCGGGCGAGGAGGAATCGAACGGCTCACCAAAGGCCTCATAAGCCCTTGGTTGATGGTTCAAATCCATTCCTCGCCACCAAGTGGTGCTATTCGGTTTGTAATGTGCTGCGCGCGCCCTTCTCTTCGCGGGGTCTGGGCTCGCGTGGCCGTGTGGGCCGAGTAGTGCCACCCAAGCACGGTCAGGCTTTTGTGGCCTGGCCGTGCTTTATTTCAGTGGCGAGGTATGCATCGACCTCTGCCTCGGGGATGAGGTAGGGCGATGTGAGCTTGTCGGGCTCAAGCTTGCGGGCGCCTGGGAAGACCTTGCGATGAATGAGCCGCAAAACCGACTGAACGGCGTTGTGGCCTGCGTCATCGTAAATCTTCACAGCCGCTTGAGACACGGTAATTACGCTGTTTTTTGAATTTGCCATAGATTGGACGCCTGTGTAAACTTGCATATTTATATATCTTGCGGATTCGCTTGTCAAGTCCCAATCGTCGTTTTCATTCAAACTCTAAGCAATGAGCATTGACAGTTGGCGCACCGTGGCCCTGCTGGCCGCGGTCCTCGCTGGCCTGATCGCGGCCGGCCTGCTGCTCCTGCTGCGCTGGGACCGGCGCCGCCGCCTGGCCGCCCGGCCGGATTGGGCGCGCATGCTGGCCGACAGCGACTACTTCAAGCAATCGGTCTGGCGCATCTTCCGGGCGCGCGGCTACCGGGTCGAGTGGGCCAGGGCGTTCAATGACCCGATTGAGCGCCAGGAGCGCGAGGTCGTCTTTGCCCTGACCCGCCGCGGCGAGTTGGTGGCTGCGCTCTGCGGGCGGTGGGTGATCCCGATCACCAGCGAGATCATTACGCGCTTTGAGAAGGCGCTGGCCACCACGCAGGCGCAGCGCGGCATGATCGTGACCACCAGCTATTTCACCGACGCGGCCAGGGCTGAGGCCGCGGGCCTGCCGGTGGAGCTGCACGACGGGCGGCAGCTCGCCGAGTGGATCGAAGACATTTGGGCTTAGTCCTCCAGCCGATCAATCGCCTTCTCCAGATCGCGCTCGCTGGGTTGCAGGTAGCGCCAGGTGCTTTCCAGCTTGCTATGCCCCATGAGCACGGCGACATTCTCAATCGGCTCGCCCACGTTCAGCAGAGACTTGGCAAAGGTATGGCGCAAGGTGTGCGGCGTGGCCGCCACCCCGGCGCGCCGGGCGTGGTGCTCCAGCATCCGCTGCACCCCGCGCGCCTGAAGCGCCGCGCCGTCACCGCCGACGAACAGCATCGCGCCCACGGCCGGCCGCAGTGTGAGCCAGTCGGCCAGGGCCTGGCGCACCGCCAGCGCCAGCGGGATGCGCCGCCGCTTGTTGCCCTTGCCGAAGCGCACCGTCAGATGCCCGGCCCGCTCGCTCAGCTCAAGGTCTGCCAGCGCCAGCGCGCACAGCTCGCCCACGCGCACGCCGGTGTATTCCAGCAGGCGGAAGATCGCCAGGTTGCGCACGGCCTGGCGCCGGGCCGGATCGGTGTGGGCGATGTTGACCGCCTTCTCCACTTCGCGGCGCAGCTTGTGCAAATCTTTGGGGCTGAGCGACTTCGGCTGCAACTGCGTCTCGCGCACCAGGCGCGTACGAGCGGATGGATCGCTTTCGAGTTGGCCGCTGGCGACGGCCCAGCCGCACCAGGCGCGGAGCGCCAGGAGCTTACGGTTGACGGTGGCCGGCATATGCTGCTTGACCGTCTGCAAGTGCCCGCGGTATTCGCTCAACGCGGTTGGCGTCAGCCCGGCCGGGGCGAGCGGCTCGCCTTCGGTTTGCTCAAACCAGCCAGCGAAGAGCTGCACCTCGCGGACGTAGGTTGAGACGGTGCGCGCGCTTAGGTCATTGTTGCGCAGGTGCTGAGAGAAGGCGTCAAGGTTCATGTGAACCTCGTTCCCGCTGGCGGCTCATAGATCCTCCTCGCCCTCTGGCTCTGGGAAGAAGATGATTGCGAACGCCTCCCCCACCACCAGCATGACCATGGGCAGCGTGGCGGCGAAGCACACCAGCACGCGCTCTACCGACAGGCTTGCCAGCCAAACCATGAAGTCTTGCATGCTTTTCCCCTTCTGCGGCCTGAATTTTCGGGGATCGCCTCCCCTGGCCGCCCCTTTCTACGGCTCACAGTACCAAACTTAGCCATGATCTGGCTATTCTGCGGCTAATTTTCCATATAGCTTTCCCGAAACAATCGTGAAATAGTGGGCGAATGCGCTGGCTCGTCGCCGCCCTGTTGGCCATACTGCTGCTTGCCCCTGTGCGAGCTGCGGCCGCAGCCCCGGCTCGCCAGTCCGAAACCGACACGCCAACCCCGACCGAGACCGCCACGCCCACCGAGACCCCGGTGCCATCCGAGACGCCCACCCCCACCGGCACGCCGGCCTATGTCACGTCCTTCACGCTGGACAGTGGCAACACGCTGATTGTGGAGCGGCGCTGGACGTTCGGCGAGCTGGGCATCTTCCTGGCGATCCTGGCCAACACGGCGGTCAACGGCTTGCGCTGGATTTACGAGATCACGCGCCGCGAGGGCCGGGAGACGACCGAGGTGAAGATTGCTAACTGACGGGCTGTCTCAACTGGTGGGCCTGGTGTGCGCCTCGGCCGCACTGGCGATGGTGGCGCTGCTCATCGCGGTCTGGGCGCGGCGCTTCACCGAGGGCCTGTACCAGGCCGCGGCCGACGCGGCGGACGGCGACTGAGCCGGGAGGGGAGGTGATCGAAAGTGACCTTGAGTTTGGATATGCAGACCCTGTTCGACAATGCCTCCAGCATTGTGAATGCGCTCTGGCCGATTGTTGGCATCAGCGCCGGGTTTGCACTTGGCTTCGGCATCCTGGCGCTGGTGGCCGGGGAAATCCAGAAGGCCGTCCACCGTTAGGGGCGCCGCCATGTGGGCCGACTTTCAGCAGTCCGTGTTGGTTGTGGCCGGGGATGGCATCTGGGTAATTGCCATCGCCGCTTTCGCCGGGTCGATCTTGCTCGGCATGCTGCACGTGGCGCTGGGCATCTACCGGCGCTATCTCTAACCGAAGGGAGGTGAGACTAATGACCCTGAGCTTGGACATGAGCACGCTTTTCACGAACGCGAGCACCATCGTCAATGCGCTTTGGCCCATCGTGGGCATCAGCGCCGGCTTCGCGCTGGGCTTCGGCATCCTGTCGATGGTTGCCTCCGCGATCCAGAAGGCCGTGCATCGCTAAAGGCGGTGGGTCTTCGTGTGGTGCGCAGTCGGTCCCCGCGGCTAACGGCCGCTGGACTGCGCGCCACACGCAGCCCTTCTATAGCGGCGCCCGGCCCGCTCATCTCGCCCAACCGGCCGGCAAGTGGTTGGGCGTTTCTCTTCAGGTGGTCATGTGAGACGCAGGCACATCAAATTGAAGCAAGCCGCCCGGATCGCCCTCGGCATCGTCGCCGCCCTGGCGGTCCTGCTGGCCGCGCTTGGCCCGATCAGCGGCGCAGTGCAGGCGTCCCCCGCTTTCGATCTGACCGCCGGCCTCGTCGCCTATTGGAAATTGGAGGAGGCTTCCGGCGTCCGTTACGACACCCTGACGGGCTGCGGCGGCTCCGGCTGCAATCTGCTTGACCATGCGAGCCCAGGTCAGGCGAGCGGGATCGTCGGCAACGCGGCCAGCTTCACGACTTCCGGCCAGTATCTCAATCACACCGATCACGCGACCCTATCGACGGGCGACATCGATTTCACCTGGGCCGGCTGGATCTGGCTGACGAGCAAGTCCACCTACATGTTCCCTGTCCGCAAGTGGGACCCCGGCAACCGCGAATATGAAATTTATTACTCTCCTGACGCTGACCGCTTCAAAATGGATGTCAGTGCCGATGGCAGCAACACTGCCCACACGATCACCGCCAACAATTTCGGCTCGCCCTCCACAGGCGCCTGGCACTTTATTGTCGCCTGGCACGACAGCGTGGCCAACACGCTCAACATGCAGGTTGACAACGGAACCGCGGACAGCATGAGCTATAGCTCTGGCGTCTTTGACGGCTCATCCGATTTGACCCTGAGCGCCGCCGCCGCGGATGGGTCAATAGCTGGCCGCCTGGATGAATGGGGTCTTTGGAAGGCCGTGCTGACCAGCCAGCAGCGCACCGATTTGTGGCACGGTGGAGCCGGCTGCACCTACCCATTCACGGCTTGCGATTCACTGCCTCCTACCGCGACCCCGGTCGCCTTCGGCGGCAACCTGATCCGCAATTGGGATTTCAACGCGCCGCCGCTCTTGGGCAGTTCGGAATGGGCGACGCTCAACCATGTCATCCAGGCGCCGGTCTCGGCGGCGGACCCAATGAACGTGGCGCACCTGCCGTTTGGGAGCTGCGGCCCCAAATATTGGGACATGAACGATTCGGTTGGCTTTGGCCAGGCAGGCGGCACCATCTTTCAGCAGTTCAACTGGCCGGGCGGGCCGATGTATCTCAACTTCGAGGCGGTGACCGAAGGCTACTTGAGCCTTGGGCGCGCCAAGGTCAGCAACATCGACACGGGCAGCGAGTACCAGACCCAGCTCTTTACCAATGGCTCCAACGCCTGGCAGTCATTCAAATTTCTGCTGCCCAGCCAATCGGCCGGCCGCTACAAGCTCACCTTTCAGGAATATGGCTTCGTCTCGCCCAATGCGGTGGCCATCGACAATGTGAACGTCCGCACCGGCTATTGGGGCAATGACTGCCCGGCCGCCGATTACCATGGCACGATCCCCACCAATGGCACCGCCCAGGGCACCGCCACGCCGGCCGCGACCCCGACCCTGGCGGCGCTCGCGCCGGGCGCCAATGCCATCCGCAACTGCGACTTTGAGAACGGGGCTTCCAGTTGGACCTTCAACCCGGCCGCGGATTTGCAATACTCGGGCGGCGCCACCGGCCCGACGTGGGCCAGCCTGTACCAGCTCACGATCCCCAACTTCCCGACGCCGCTGACGATCAATGGCAATATCTCCACCGGCTTCAACTGGCCGGGCGGGCTCATGTATCTTTCGTTCTTCGCCAAAGACGGCAGCAGCGTCGCCTACCATATCCGCAATGTGGCCACCGGCTACAACGTCAACGCCTTCACCGGCGCGCCGGCCAGCAGCCCCAGCGGCTGGACCCAGCTCTTTGCCAATTACCAGTCGGACGCGCCTGGTTTCTACACCATCGAGTTCGAGGTCCCGCCCGGCATGACGGCCGGCATTGACGGTGTGGGCGTCGCCAGCGGCCAGTATTCGACCGGCGGCTGCGCCAGCGCCAGCACCGGCGACCAGCTCGCCACCGAGGCCGCCGCCAATCAGACCGCCACCGCCGCGGAAAGCCCGACCGCGGGCGCCGCCACCGCCACGGCCAATGCTCAGGCGACGGATAACGCGGGCCGCTTCGCCACCTATCAGGCCGGATTCAACGCCACCGCCACCGTCAATGCGGCCGGCACCCAGACCGCGCGCCCGCCGCAGACCCAGACCCAGGCCGCGCGCTACACGCAAACGGAGTCTGCGCGCGAGACGGCCACGGCGCAGGGCACCAGGGTCCCGACCGCCACCATGACGCCCTTCCCGCCCAGCACGCCCACGGCCACCCAGCCGCCCCCAGCCACCAATAACGTGCCGCCTGCCACCTTGACCCAGCAGGCCGCCGATCTGCAAGCCACCCAGACGGCTCAGGCAGTGATCGCGCTGACCCAGGGCGAAGCCGCGCGCCAGACGGCCGCCGCGGCCGGCACGGCGACGGCGGTCGCTGCCGCCACCGCCACGGGCCTGGCCAACGCCAATGCCACCAATCAGGCCATCGTCCAACAGACGGCCATCGCCCGCCAGACCCAGACGGCCGCCGCCGCGACGCAGGCTCAGGCCACGTACAACGCCGGAGCGACGCAAACGGCGCTGGTGGTCGAGGGCAATGCCACACACATCGCGGGCGCCACCCAGACCCAGGCCGCGCGCCAGACCCAGACCGCCGTCGCGCAGCTCACCGCCAATGCGCTGGGCACCAGCCGGGCCGCCGCGACGCAAACATCGCTGGCCGCCACCGGCGACGCGGCCCAGATCGCCTCTGCCACCGCGCACGCGGCCCAGACCCAGACCGCCGCCGCGGCCGCCACGACTCAGGTGCAGGCGACGGTCAACTATTACGCCACACAGAACGCGCGCGCCACCGGCACCAGCGCAGCAGGGGCGACACAAACGGCGTTGGTGGCCACCAATGACGCCACGCATATCGCCGGGGCGACGCTCACGGCCGTCGCCACACAAAACCAGCTCGCCACCGAGCAGGCCGGCGAGACGGCCACGGCTCAAGCGCAAGGCACGCTTCAGGCTCAGAGCACGCAGGCGGTGGAGCCACGGCCGGAGCCCGCGCCCTACGTGGATTGCGTCAAGCCGACCAATCCCCTATGGCTGGCCGATTGGATGGACTACGAGGTCTGCCGCATCCTGACCTGGTTTGTGTGGACGCCAGGCAATAGCCAGCAGGTGGCCAACTTGCAAACAGGGCTCAACAGCTATGAGCCGCTCGGCACGCTTCAAGAGTTGACCGACGCGCGGGCCGAAGTGCAGGTGCAGCTCAACCAATACGATTGGGCGCGCACAGGGCTTCAACAAGACGACACGCTCGTGGTGGACATTGGCGTCTTCTTCCCCAACCACGTGGCCACCGGCCTGCTGGCGGGCAATCTCGATCTGACCCCGGCCCCGTTCGATCCCTTGACCTTTGTCACCATCTGCACGCTCAAGGTGGGCGACATCTTCGGCCAGGCGGTGGCGGAGGGCCTGTGTGCCTCGATCAATTGGATGATCGCCATTGGGCTCATGGGCTGGGTGCAGTTCCTGTTCGACGTGGCGGTGTGGCTGGCCTTCCTGCGCTACGCCTGGAACCTGGTGACAGTCACCTTGCCGACGCTGCTATAAGGACCAACCGATGCCACCCGTGACGCAAAACTTTTGGTTCTGGATACTGGCGGCCATCACCGACTTCCTGTTCACCTTCTTCCTGCCGTTCGTGCCCCGGCACGTGAATTGGGGCATCGCTCAGGTGATCGCCCACTACGCCGGGCCGATCCTGCTGATCTTCTATCTGGGCGTGGGGAGCTTCATCCACCTGGCGACGCTCTTGCGCATCATTATGCTGATCCTGATGATCGAGGGCGTGAAGGCGCTCTTCTCAGCGCGCAAGATCGTGGCCAAGCTCATCAAGTATGCGACCCTGATCGGCCTGCTGGGGTAACTATGTTTGAGCAACTGTGCGCTTATGGGATCGTCGTCTGGCTCTGCCCGCTGGGGCCAATCGTGTTGATCTCGCTCGGCATTCAGATCGGGCGGCATGGCTTCAAGCATGTGGTCAGCCAATTTCTATTCAAGCTATTTCCGGAGGGCCCTGGCGTATGAGCACCCAATCTCTTTCCATCCCCGACAGCGACGCGAGCCTCGTATCGGCCGTGGCGCTGCATGACCCCGACCTGGCGCGCAAGGTGCAGCTCCGCTTGCGCTCGCTCCGGCTGCGCTGCATTGTCAGCGTGGCATCGTCTGATGATCCGCGCCGGCCGGAAGGCAGCCGGCATTCCATTTGGCATACGCTCCGCTGGCCGTGGCGGTGGAGTTAGACCCTATGCGGGAAGGAGGCAGCCATATGGCAAAGAAGAAGACGCACACCAAGCGCCGCAAGCACAAGGGCACGAAATCTAGCGGCGGGTTGTTTGGTGGCGGCGGGAACAAGGGCGGCTTCGGCTGGTGAGCCGGCCGCGCAATGAGAACGGCCCGCTTGGAAGGCGGGCCGTTTGCATTTCCGGCTTAGCCAGGCACGCTCGCCGGCTCCGGCGATGCCGCCGGCGGTCTCGCTTTATCCGACGATGGCTGCCGGCGCCGCTCGCGCAATCGAGCGATGGCAGCTGCCGTCGGCAGCACCCCCCGCATGTAGACCCCATGCCAGGTCAGCAGGCACAGGACCGGATACGCTTCCAGGCAGACCCGTATCTCTCCCGGATAGCCCACCAGCCAGTAGGCGGCGAAGATCGCCGGCACCACCACCGCCGCCGCGCGCATGAATGGCGGCTGTGTCTGCCAGCGCCACACGGCCACCGCCAGCGCGCCGCCATAGACCGCCAGCGCGAGCACGTTGGGCAGGGGATAGTTCCACAGCCATTGCAAATGCTCGGCCCAATGCGTCTCGAAGTTGGCGCCGGGGTTGCCGCCGTAGACCGCCGCCGCCAGCATCAGCCGCACCAAGGCCCAGACTTCCGCCTGGTAGACCGCGGCCGGCCAGCCGCGCCGGCCGGCGCGGGCCAGGCATACCAGCGGCAGCAGGATCGCCGTCTCGCGGCAGAAGCACATCAGCATGTAGACCACCGCATACAGCCGCCAATGCCGGCCCGATGCGATCAGCGCCAGGGAGAGCGTGAAGAGCGCCAGGGTGAGCGGATCGTACACATACCCGCCCGCCACGAACAGCAGCCCCACCGGCCCGGCCGCCGCCACCGTGGCCAGCATCGGCAGTTCTGCCGGTAGCACCAGGTCGGCCAGCCAGCGCAGCGCCCATAGCCAGCCGATGAAAGACAATGCCACCACCAGCACCGTGGCCGGCTGGATCCCCACGCCGGGAACGGCGATAAGCGATCGTACCAGGAGCGGCGCCAGCGCCCGATAGACGAACGGCCTGGGCGCGCTGCCATCCACCAGGCCGGCCAGCATGCCGCTCATCGGCCACTGGAACGGGCGCGCATAGGCCAGCCAGAGCAGGGTCAGCCAGACGCCTTGAGCCGCGAGCAGGGCATGCTCAGCCAGGCGCTTCATGGATCACACCATGCAATAGCCGCTTGCGCAGCTATCGCCCTCGTCAAATGCCATTTGGTCACTGACGGCCAGGTCAAGCGTTGTGCCCGCCCGCGACAGGTACACCGGATCGCGCCCCAAAGCCTGGCGCTTCGCAATCAGCTCTTGCTCAAGCTCGACAGCTCGTTTGAACATTTCGGGACGCCGCGCCCGCATCGTCCTCCATGCGGTCATTGTGTGAAATGGGCAAAACCAACAGGCGGACTTGGGGGGCTCTGGTAAGCCAGCTTTGGAAATGATGTTGGCGCAGGCTTGACGACTGAGCCGCAAGTCCACAAGCGGATATTCATTGACGATGTTGGGTTGGCCGCTATCGTCACGCATGCGGTAGATGGCTTCATCGAAGCTGATGCCAAGCCCAACGACGTGCTTCCCTTTACCCAGCCACTGACGAATGACCACCCGCTTGAAGTCCTCGGTGCAGCTCCGCGCGCCTGGCGCACCGTTGCCCATGCGCACCGGGATTTTGATACTGCGCTCCTCGCGGCGCGTGCGAGCCAGCAAGGTTTCACCATCCCGCGTGGCCCGCGCGATTTCGATCAGTTCAATGCCATTGGCTTTGGCATAGGGCATTGCAATCGTGCGCAGATATACAAGTGTCTCCGGCTCTTCGCTGTCATCGCCGACATTGCAAAACAGGTGAGTTGGGAAGTCGATCACCCCTTGCGCGCTGAGTACAAGCGCCGCTATCGATTGAATGCCGCCGCCGCTGCTGAAGGCTCTCATGGCGTGGCCGTCTCCGTCGGCGTGGCGGTCTCCGTGTCGGTCGGCGTGGGTGAGCTGGTGGCAGTAGCGGTCGCCGTGGGTGTGTCGGTTGGGGAAACCGTGTAGGTGGGGAAGGGGGTGTATGTGGGGTAGGGCGTCTGCGTGGGCAAGGGCGCCAAGGTGGGCCAGGGCGTGTATGTCGGGTAGGGGGCCTGGGTTGGTTGCGCCGGCACGGTGGGCCAGGGCGTGTACGTCGGATAGGGCCTTAGGGTGGGTAGGGCCGTATAGGTGGCTAAGGGGGTATAGGTCGCATAGGGCCTATAGGTGGGGTAGGGGGTAGCGGTCCGTGCGCCGGCTGGTGGGGTGTAGGTCGGATAGGGGGTGTAGGTGGGCCAGGCCCCCATGGGCGTGTAGGTCGGGTAGGGCACAGGGGGCGGGTAGGGGGTGTAGGTGGGCAAGGGGGCTTGACCCCCACCGCCCCCGCCGCCCCCGGTGTTCACATAGACAATACGGGGCGTCTGGGTGGGTAGGGCATTGGCGGTCAGGGAGGGGGTGTAGACCACCGAGGTCCCCACGGCGTGCTGAGGCTCCGAAGTCTGCGAAGGGAACCCATGCTCGAAGCCGGCGAAGGGGGTCGCATAGGGCGTGACGCTTGGAATCCTTGTGGCGGTTGGCGGCCCCGTGGCCGTCCAGGTCGGCAAAGGCGTCACGGTCATTGTGGCCGTTAGCCGTTTTGCGGCTTCTGCCGGTTTGAAAATGATCGGCACCAAAAAAAACGCGATCAGCCCAATCGCTCCCAGGCCCAGCAGGATCACGCGCAACGAAATTCTTGAACCGCCGCGACGATTTGGAAACCAATGCGCCGGGATCGGGTCGACAGTCGGATCAAAACCCGGCTCAGCTAGAATAGCTGTTGGACCGAAGAAGCGTTCCCAAAGGTCTGTGAGTTTGCTCATGCTCAGCTCCCCGCATATACGCGCCGCGCGGCTTTTGACGCCAGGCAGTCCGACCGAAACCCGCACCGGTCACCAAACACCCGATTTAATCAGCCTGAGTTATTTGCGGCTGTTTCTGGCGCTTCTTTGACTTCTTCCAGGTGGCGGGCAACGCCGGGGCCGCCAGGGATCACCTTATAGACCGAGGCGTTCACCACGACGGTCTTGCCATCGGCGGCACTGGCAAAAGCCCTGGCGTCTTCGATGTTGAAGCCGCGGGGCCGGAAGTGGCCCCAAATTTTCTCTCTTTGCAGCTTGCCGTCATTGTCGCGCGCCGCCCACTCGTAGATTTCTTGCTCGGTCACATCGTGGTGGGCGACCTCGATGTCTTCCCATTGGCCGCGGATCGCGCTGGCGACCATCTCATCCACCGTCTGATTGTTGATCAGCGGCGCTTGCAGCTCGATCTGGGTATGGCCCCAATCGAAGATCGCCCGGCCGCGCGGCTCCAGGCCGGCCGCGCGGCCGTTGCCGATCACCAGCATGCTCGAATGGATGTTGGGGCAGGCGAAGGCCAGGCGCGCCGGCAGCACGTTCTTCACGCGGATGCTGATCACGTCCTTATTGGGCGTCTGGGTGCAGATGATCAAATGGATGCCCGCGGCGCGGAAGCGGCTGGCGATGTTGATCAGCAGCTCCTCGGCTTCCCGGCCCAGCTTGGGCTCCAGCTTCACGTCCGCCCACTCATCCACGATGCAGACGATGTGCGCGATGGCGTCTTTGGGGTGGTGG
>Ga0070707_100001819_pt1 | contig 20523 bp, 19 predicted proteins | sample KBSK5502metaG_FD_65468 | JGI IMG/M metagenome (GOLD analysis project Ga0070707, IMG submission 65468) | Corn, switchgrass and miscanthus rhizosphere microbial communities from Kellogg Biological Station, Michigan, USA - KBS K5-50-2 metaG | ecosystem: Host-associated > Plants > Roots >...
TCGGATACGTGTACGTGTTCCAGCCCGCGACGAGCGCGAGAGCCGCGATGAGTGCGGCCGCGGCGACGCTAGGACGCAAGTCCGAGCAGCAGGTCGCGGTAGCGGCTGACGGCGACCGTGCGGTCGGCCTCGCGCTCGACCCATTCGCGCCCCCGAGCGCCCATCGCGTCGAGGTCGTACTTGCCGTCGTGAGCATCGCGGATGGCACGTGCGAGCAGCTCGGGTCTGCCGGGCGGAACGACGATGCCGCAACCGACCTCGGTGACCAGCTGCGCAGTCTCGCTTTCGGCGTCCGCCGCGACGATCAACGGCCTGCCGACGGCGAGGATCCCGTACGAGCGGCTAGGGACGACGTATCCGGCCAGCCCGGACGCAAGCCCGACGACGTGCACGTCGGCCGCCGACAGCGACTGGGGCAAGACCGCGCGTGACTGGTAGTAGAGGAACTGCACCTGGTCGACCTTGTGCAGCTCTGCGAGCGCCACGAGCTCGGTGTGACGCGCCCCCATCCCGATGATCATGATCAGGAGGTCGTCGAGGTCGCGCAGAAACGTTCCCGCGCGGATCAGCGAGTCGAGATCCTGGGCATGACCCACGTTGCCCGAGTGCATGACGACGAACTTCTCGTCGACGCCCCAGCTTCGTGACCAGTGATTCGACTTGTCCAGGGGACCCAAACGCTTGGTGTCGATCCAGTTCGGAATCACCAGCATGCGGTCCGCCGGCGCGCCCTTCTCCTCCAGGCGTCGCCGCATCGTGTCGCCGATCGCAACGATCCTGTCGGCACGGCGGAGGTAGAGCCCGACGAGCCCGCGCAAGAGGCTCATGACGACTGGATTCTCGAGTCGCTTCAGCTGGACGGCGATCTCCGGGAAGACGTCCTGGCTGATCACGACCAGCGGCACGCGGAAGCGACGGGCGATGACCAAGGCGACGTTCGCGACGATTGGTGGGTCGGTCATGCACAGCACGACGTCGGGCCGCCGGCCGCCCAGACCGCGGAGCAGGGCGCTGCTCAGGTACGTCGCGTAGTTGGACGCCCGCGCGAAGAGCTTCGAGCGCTCGAACGACGTCGACGGGACCCGGACGATCTCGACGCCGTTACGAACGCTGCGATGTGGCTGCTCCTCCTGGCCGTGCAGGTGTCCCGTGACGACCTTGACGTCCAGATCCTCCGTGAGCGCCTCGCAGAGCTCGGTCAAGAGCTGTGCCGTCGCCTCCACGCCGGGCCAGTAGTACTGGTTGAGGACGAGCAGACGCGGCTTGCGGCGGCCGGACATTACGGCAAGGCTAGTACCGGTGAACGGTCCCCGGCTTCGCATCCTCTTCGCTGCACCGGTCTGGGCGCCCTCCCGCGCCTTCGGCGGGCCCGTCGTCGCCGCCCGGGAGCTCGTTCGCCGGCTGGTGGCGCGAGGCAACGATGTCGACGTCGTCACGACGACGATCGTCGATCTTCATACACCGCCTGCGTTTCGGTCTTCGGTCGGTCTCGTCGACGGCGCCACAGTCCGTTATCTCTCGACGCCTCTTCGCTACCGCTGGATGGGCATGACGCCGACGCTGCCCGCCGCACTTGCGCGCTTGAACCGACCCGACGTCGTGCACATCTTCGGCTTCCGCGACCCGGTGACGACCGGTGTCGCTGCGTGGTGCCGCATCGCGCGTATCCCCTATGTCTTCGAGCCGCTCGGGATGTTCGAGCCCCGTCTGCGCAAGGTGTTCCTGAAGCGCGCACTCGACGCGACGCTCTATCGCGGAGTCGCCAGGGGAGCTGCCGCCGTGGTGGTCGCCTCCCAGCGAGAAGCCGACGCGGTCGTCGCGTCGGGCGTTCCGGCCGAGAAGGTGCGCGTGCGGGGCAACGGCTTCCCAGAGCCGCTCGGCGCGGAGGCGAACGGTGACCTCCGTGCGCGCCTCGGCATTCCCGGCGACGCGCCGGTCATTCTCTACGTCGGCCGCGTCGCGGCAGGCAAGGGCATCGAGCACCTGCTCGAGGCCACGCGCCAGCTCACCGGAGCACATCTCGTCATCGCAGGGCCGGACGACAGGCACGGGACGTCTGCGCTCGTCGAGCAAGCGCAGAGCGAAGCGGCGACCGCAGGAAGGATCCACACGTTGCCGGCGGCGGAGGAACCACCGCACGACCTCTATCCCCAGGCCGATGTGTTCGTTCTCGCGTCGGCGGGAGAGAGCTTCGGCATCGTCGCGGCCGAAGCCGCCGCAGCCGGAACGCCCGTGATCGTCTCGGATCGCTGCGGCATCGCCGGCTTCTTCCAGGATGGTGAGGCGCTCGTCGTCCCGTACGAGCGCGCCGCGATCATCGAGGCCGTTCGTCGGGTTCTCACGGACGACGAGCTCCGAGCCCAGCTCGCACGCGGCGGAGTCGCGGCCGCGCGACGAACCTCCTGGGACCACATCGCCGACGTCCAGGAGGAGATCTACCGCGAGGTTGCCTCGCGGACGGCGGCGACGAAGTTGTCGACCGAAGGCTCGTAGGCCCAGCCGCCCACGAGCTCGCGCGAGTGTGCGCCCAGCTCGCTTCGCAACGCAGGATCGCCCGCCAGCCGCTTCAAGGCGTCGGCTGCCGCCCGCACGTCACCGGCGGGAACGAGGAAACCGTTTCGGCCCTCGGCGAGCAGATCCGCGGCGGCGCCCACGCGGTCCGAGAGCAGAAGCGGGAGGCCCGAGGCTGCGGCCTCGTTGACGGCGACTCCCCACGGTTCGTGGTGCGAAAGGAGGGCGAAGACGTCGGCATCGACGTAGGTCTGTGCCAGCTCGGCCTCCTCGACGTGACCGAGAATGGTCAGGCGGACTTCGAGCTCCGCCGCAAGATCGACCAGGTCTTGGCGCACGGGCCCGTCGCCGGCAACCACCAGGCGCAGTCGCGCGTCGCCGGCCCCCGCGACTGCGCGGATGAGATCGTCGATCCCTTTCTCGGGCACGAGCCGCGCAACGGACAGCACGGCAACGTCATCGTCCGCGCGTCGCCGCTCGAGCTGCCGGGCTCTGGCCCTCCAGGCTGCGACGTCGATCGTGTTCGCGAAGAGACGTATCGACGTCGCCCCTCTCGCGGCGACGGACTCGCGAGCGGCCGAGCCGACGACGAGGACGGTTGCGGCACCACGCAACAGCCGTGGGACGACCGCTCCCTTGAGCGCTCGGCGCCAGGCGGTGTGGGGTCCCAGGTCGTGGCTCTCCACCAGCAGCACGTACGGGACACCATGCGCGCGGCACCAGGCGATCGCGGCTTGCGACGCGAAGGTGCTCCAGCCGGAGACGACAACGACGTCGGGTTGCGCAGTTCGCAGCGCTCTCGAGATTCCGGGCGTGACCGGGTATTGATGCCGCAGGACGCGCTCTGCTCCCGGCACGGCGACGCCGCGCAGGAAAACGTGACGGTGCGCGGGCTCGACGGTCCAAGCGCGGTGCGCGACCGACCGCGCCGCATAGATGACTGTGAGATCGATGCCTGAGTTTGCGCCGATGCGGTCGAAGAGCGGCGCCCGGTACGGAGTCGGCTCCGGTGAGACGACCGCCACTCGAAGAGCAGCGCCCGCCGGTTGTCGACTTCGTCGCCGCCCGATCAGCTTCGCCGCGTCGCGGAAGAGCCGGCCGCGCAGGAGCACGCGACCAGCGGCTTCGCGCACCCGCCGATCGCGGCCGTGCTCCCGTTCGAACGCCGCCAGCAGCTCGAGCAGCGCCTGCCCCGCCTCGTTCGAAGCAGGAACGCGGCCACTGCCCAGGCCCCAGGCGAGCTCGGCCTGCTCGTCGCCGAACCAGGGTGCCAGCCGCGCGATCTCGCGCAGCGCCACTTGTCGCTGGAAGGACTGCTGCAGCTCGCTTCGCCGGAGCGACGCCTGGCCGGCATGCACGCGCTTCTCGACGAGCGGGTCGGGGAGGTTGGCGCCCTCCGCAAACGCGAAGAGCCGCGTCCACAAGTCGTAGTCCTCGCTCTCGAGAAACGCCGGGTCGTAGCGCAATCCGTGCCGATCGAGCGTCTCTCGATCGACGAGCACCGTCGGATGGAAGAACGGGGAGCTGAAGAGCGCATGCCATCGCAACGCGGGACCTTCCTCGGGAAGTCTGTGCGTGGGTCCATGCCTCCCGTCTGCATCGAGGTCGACCACGGCGCTGCCGACGATCGCGACGTCAGGCGCGCGTCGAATCCGGGCGAGTTGGCGCTCGAGCCGCCCGGGACGGGCGATGTCGTCGTCATCGAGCCGGGCGACATAGCACCCGCTCGCAACGTCGAGGCCGCGGTTCAGCGATGCGGCGAGTCCTGCCTGTGGGTCGTTCCGAAGGACCGTCATTCGTTCGTCGCGGATTCCGGCCAGGAGATCGGCGGTCGCGTCAGTCGAGGCGTCGTCGATCACGATCAGCTCGAGGTCTCGGACGGTCTGAGCCAGCACGCTGTCGACCGCGGCACCGAGGTAGCGCGCGCCGTCGTGGACGGCGAGGAGAAACGAGACGTGGGGCACGGGCGGTTAGCGTACGGCGCGTGACCGATGAGCGGCTTCCTTCATTCGACCTGGTCGTCGCCACCGTCGACCGGGTCGAGGAGCTCGGACGCCTGCTCGACTCGCTCGATGCGCAGACGCATCGCGACTTTCGTGTACTGCTGATCGACCAGAACGGCGACGATCGAATCGAACCGATCGTGGGGGAACGAGCCTTCGACGTCGTCCGTCTGCACGCCGAACGTGGCCTCTCACGCGCCCGCAACGCGGCCCTCGGAGAGATCCACGCGGATCTCGTCGCCTTCCCGGACGACGACTGCACTCTCGCGCCCGACCTCCTTGCCGAAGTTGCGCGACGGCTTTCGGCCAATCTCGACGGCCTGACGGGACGCGCGGTCGACGAGACAGGACGGTCAGCGTCGTCCTGGGCGCAGACCCCCGCGATGCTGACGCGGGAGAATCTCTGGAACCGGGCGATCTCGTTCACGATCTTCCTGCGCGCGTCGCTCGTCGCCCGGGTTGGACGATTCGACGAGGAACTCGGACTCGGCGCCGAGTCTCGGTGGGCGTCGGGAGAGGAGATCGACTATCTGATCCGCGCGCTCGCTACCGGGGCACGGATCGAGTACGACCCCGACGTAGTGGTGACTCACCCGAACAAACGATTCTCGTCGGCGGCGCTGCGCTCGCTCGGCAGCCGGGACGGCGCGAGCATCGGCTACATCCTGCGGAAGCACGCCTATTCGAAGCGAGTGGTCGGCCGGATGTTCCTCCGCCCGATCGGCGGCGCCCTCCTCGCATTCGTACGACGCGACCGCGCGCAGGCGGCTTTCCAGCTCTCGACGCTGCGCGGCAGGCTGCTCGGGTATCGAAGATGACCAGCCGGCCCTGGACCACGCGGCGCATCGCGGGCGGGATCGGACGGCGGGTACCGTTGCGTCCGTTCCGGATTCTCTTCCCGTACGCAGTGTGGCGCCCGCTGTTCCGCCTGTGGCTCGGGACGGTCCGAGCACAACCCGATCGCAAGCGCGCGATGCGGCAGTTGCTGCAGCTCTACGACGATGCGTATCACGGGGTCGACCTGGGCGCGATCGACTACGACGAAGGCGTGCATGCGAAGCACCGGCTGACGCGCTACCACGACTTCTTCGTCGACCGGGTCCACGAGGGTGAGCGCGTGCTCGACGTCGGCTGTGGCAAGGGCGAGCTTGCGTACGACCTCGCGACCCGCTCGAAGGCTCACGTCGTCGCTGTCGACGCCAGCCCGTGGATGCTCGAGTTCGCACGTGAGCGTTTTTCCCACCCGTACGTGACCTTCGTGCGGGCCGACGCCGTGAACTACACGCCCGGCGAGCCTGTCGACGTCGCGATCCTCTCGAACGTCCTCGAGCACATCGAGCCACGGGTCGAGCTCTTGCGCAGCTTGCGTGAACGTGCCGGTGCGCGACGGCTGCTGATCCGCGTCCCCGCGCGCGAGCGGGACTGGACAGTTCCGCTGCGCCAAGAAGTCGGGCTCCCGCATTTCTCTGATCCGGAACACAAGCTCGAGTACGACCCGCAGCTCCTCCGCGACGAGCTGGCCGAAGCAGGCTGGCAGATGGGCGAGCCTCAGCTCAACTGGGGCGAGATCTGGGTCGAGGCGTCAGCTCGCTGAAAAGCTCCTCGTGCCGCTCGAGCCAGGGCTCGAGCGAGAACCGCTCGACCGCGCGCTTCCGGGCTGCCGCGGCGTAGGACGGGCGAGCGGCCAGTACCCCCACGACCGCCTCGGCGAGAGCCTCGGGCGTAGGCGGCTCGTCGCGCTCCCAGCTGTCCGGATGCGGCACGCCGACCCCGGCCTCGGCGCCAACGAGCTCCACCGTGCCACCGCTGGCGGGGTAAACCACGGGCAGCCCACAGGCCATTGCCTCGATCACGGCGCTCGGGCACGGATCCTTGACCTTCGTGTGCAAGAGCAGATGCGCGCGCCGAATGAGCGCGGGCGCGTCGCGCTGTGAGTATCGGCCGACGAGCTCGACTCGCTCGCCAATCCCGAGCTCGGCCAGCAGCGGCAACGGCGAGGAGACCAGCCGGCCTGCGACGAGCAGGCGCGCGGCAGGCTCGGCTTCGAGAACGTGCGCAAACGTGCGCAACGCCAGCTCGAGCCGGTAGGCCTGCGTCTGGTCGCCGCCGAGCAGCAGCACGGGACCGTCGTTGGGCGCGGCGCCGGCAGGGGTGAAGTGGTCGACGTCGACGGCGTTGTAGAGGATCTCCCACCGCCCTACCGGTTCGCCGAGAAACAGATCCGACGACTCCTTGCTGAAACGGCTCTGGAAGAGGACGTGATCGGCGGCCTCCAGCGCAAGGCGGTTCCTCGCATTGAGCTGGTCGGTCGCCTCGCCGGCCCAACCTGGATAGGCGATGCCGTCTTGATTGACGACGACGGGGATCCCCCGCCGCTGTGTGAGCCGAAGCAGCGGTCCGAGGTCGCGAGGCAGCCACGTGGAGCCGAGGTAGAGCAGATTGAAGTCGGTCGAGCTGTTCGGGAACCGTCGCGCAAGCCTCTGGAACTTGGCCGTCCCGCCGGCGGCAGGCTCGCCGTCCTCCGGAATCCGGTCATGACCATAGAAGACGCGAGTGCCGGTCGAGGCGGCCCTGGGCGGCGCGAGCAGACGTGCCCAACGCCACCCCGCCCGCAGATAGCGGCCGGCGCGGGCGCGGTCAATCCACACGAGGCGCGCCCTTCTGGACGAAGCCGTCGAGCAACAGAGCCCAGCGACCGTCGAGACGCTCATCGGCGTTCGCCTCCGCCGTCAGCCTTCCCGCAACGCGCAAGGTTCCCACCAACGGGGCATCCGCGTGGATGCGCACAACCGCGGCGATCAGCGCGTCCTCGTCGTCGACGTCGGCAAGCAGGCCGTTCTCGCCGTCGCTGACGAGCTCCGGCGCCTGACCGACCCGAGTGGTGACCAGCGGGATGCCGGCAGCCAGCGACTCGAGCACGGCCTTCGGTCCTCCCTCCTGCCTCGACGTGACGAGTGAGACGTCGAGCGCGTGGTAGGCACGACCCAGCTCCGCGCGCGTGCCCAGGAGCGCATGCCGTGACACGACGCGGCGACTCTCGAGCTCTCGGCGCACATAACCGCGCGCGGGACCGGTGAGGAGAACGACGAGCTCGGGGATCGCGTCGCGCAATCGCGCGAGCACGGCGACGAGCGTGTCCGGTCCTTTCACGAACTTGGGCTCCGAGCCGTCCCCCAGGCCGACACCGTCCTTGACGAACGAACCGACGACGAACGCCGACTCGGGAAGGCCGAGCTCTGCTCGAGCGCGCGTCCGTCCGAGGTCGTCGACGAGCGGGAAGTTCTCCAGGTCGACGCCGATCGGTATTCGGTGCACCTTCGCCGGGTCGATTGGGGTGGTGAGAACGAGCTGATGCATCTCCGCGTGCGTCACCTGCACCCGGTCGATGCGACCGGCGTGGCGCTTCAGCGTGTCGTAAGCGCGGTCGAACTCCGGATAGCCGGAGGTCCCTGGCAGTCCGTGAAAGTAACTCAGGCCCAGCTTGTGCGACGACTCGAGCCAGCGAGGCTGCAGAGCGCTGAAGTGATCGTGATGGAACACCGCCTGCCGTCTCGCGAATCGGGCCCAGGCAGTAGGCGCAACGTCGTAGCCGAGCCGGCGCGCGGTGGCGCTCAGTCGATCCCGGTCATCGTCGATCGACCAGCCGAAGTCGTCTCCGGCCACGAACAGATGCGAAGCCTCCGGCCACCTGGCCGTACGCGCGGGGACATATGCGCGGAGGCCCAACCGCCGCAGCGCGGCCCTCATCCGCGCAAGACGTCGAGGTAGCGGTCCGCGACGTCCGCAAGCGCAGGTACACGAATGGCGGCGCGGCGCGCGTCGAGCTCAGCGGCCAGCCGCGCGAACACCGCAGGTAGTTCGTCCGCATCGTCGAAGCCGATCCCGGCTTCGCCGACGAGCTCAGGATGTCCGCCGCTGCGACGAAAGGCGGCCGGGAGACCGCAGGCGAGAGCTTCGAGGAGCGCATTGGAGCAGGGATCGTCCTGACTCGGCGCGAGATAGACGTCCTGCGTGCGCATGAGCTCTGCGAGAGGCTCGGAGGCAAGCGCCCCGACGAGATTGATGCGCTCGAGTCTTGCCTGCGTGTTGCCCGCGAACGTGAGCTCAGTCGAATCGAGGTCGAGATTGAGGTCGAGCCATTCCAAGATCTCCGCGCCTTTACGTGGATTGTCCGACCAGCTGCTGGCGATCACACGCAGGGGTCGACCCGGCTGCGGCTCGTGGCTCGCCGGCGGCCGAAAGATCGCCGGGTCGACTGCGTTGTGGATCACGACCGGATCTCGCAACTCGAATCCGAGCTCACGGTGCTTGGCGAGGCTGTAATCGGACTGCAGGATCGTCGCGTCCGCGAGCTCGTGGTTGACGGATGCGATCCGCCGGTCGGTGCCGTCGTCGAAGCCGCGGTAGACGCCGATGGGACCGTCGACGCGATGCACCATGCGCACGCCGTCACGCGCGAAACGACGCAGTCGCGCGAAGTCGAAGTTGAACGAGTTGAACAGGCAGGCCGGTGTGCCCCCGGAGAGGCGGTTGACCTCGACCCCGAAACCGCGGCTCTCGAGCTCGCGGACGAGCGCGAGCAGAAACTGGTTCCCGCCCCCGTACGGCGGGGGCCTGAACTCGTGGAAGACGGCCAGATCCGCAGCACCCCGGCGGGTGCGCAACCAGTCGGCCTCGGTCCGGCCACGGCGGGCGAGCGCCCGCACCGGCTGAGCGGCGCTGCTCAACAAGGGCCTCGTTGTCTGGGAAATGGTCATCTGGCTCTTAACCGACGTTTTACAACTAGGGCGGAGACTTCACCGGATACTCTCGGCGATCCGCGCTAACCTGCGCCGGTCCAACCGGGGTCTACGAAAAAGCCTGGATGCCCCCAGGAAAAGGAGTCGCATGCGCTTCACCAAGATCTTCGTTCTCGTTGTGCTGGCAGCCCTCATCATCGCGCCTGCGGCGCTGGCGCTGAGATTCACGGATGACAGCTACAACATTCCCAACGGTGAAACGGGAAAGGCTTTCAGCTTCCAGTTCAACGGAACGGGAGGCTGCGGGCCCGCGCTGCCGTACCAGTACAAGGTTCTCTCGGGCGCGCTGCCAACAGGGCTCTCGCTCTCTTCCAGCGGCCTCATCAGCGGCACCCCCACTGTGGGTGGCTCGTGGTCCTTCTGGGTCGAGCTGAGCGATCAGAACCCGCCGTCGGCGTCATGGTGCATTCCAAGCTCCGCGCAGCGCCAGTTCTCGATCTCCATCTTTCAGGGGCTGAAGATCAAGCAGAACGCCCTCACCCCGAAGGCGACGTTCCTGGGCGAGCCCTACAGCTTCCAGCTCACCGCCGACGGCGGCGGTTCGCAGGTCTGGTCGCTCAAGTCCGGGAGCCTGCCTACGGGCCTGAGCGTCGGGTCGAACGGACTCGTCTCGGGGACGCCGACGGCTACTGGGGACTTCACCTTCGTCGTCCAGGTGACCGACGGCAATCGAACCGATTCGCAGACTTACACGCTCGCCGTCGTCGAGCGCCTCAAGATCGCCGTGCCCCCATCGGCAGCCGGTGAGGTAGGCCAACCGTACGCACTCGCCCTGAAGTCGACCGGCGGGCGTCCTGCCGTCACGTGGTCGTTCGCGGAGGGAACGCTCCCGACCGGGCTGACGATGAATCCGGCCACCGGCGAGATCACGGGAACGCCCGGAAGTGCCGGCTCTTATCCGCTCAAGGTCCAGGTGACGGACACGCTCGGCCTGACCGCCACGGTCGACCTACCGCTGACCGTTGCGGCGAAGCTCGCGGTCGTGAAGAAGCCACTGCCTGCCGCAAAGGTGGGCAGCCTCTACCGGGCGAAGCTGTCGGCGACCGGCGGTGTCCATCCGCTGAAGTGGAACATCCTCGGTGGGAGGCCCGGCCTCCTGCCGCCCGGGCTCAAGTTCAACGCCAAGACCGGCGCCTTCTCCGGAAAGCCGACGAAGGCGGGCGTCTACCGGCTGCGAATGCAGGTCGTCGACAAGCTCGGCGTCAAGTCCGCGGTGGGAATTCTCCTGAAGGTGAACGCGTAGCGCTCTGAAGGACCTCCCAGAGCGTGTCGGCGTAGCGCTCCCAGGAGAAACTCCGCTCGACGGTTTGACGGGCGCGGGTGCCGAGAGCAAGTGCGGCATCCGCGCCCGTCAGCGTCTGCAGGATCGCCTGCTCGAATGCATCGACGTCGCCGGGCTCGACGAGGCGGCAGTTGATCCCGTCCTCGAGCTCGTAGCCCGACGCGATCGCGGCAGTGCGCGACACGACGACCGGCTTGCCCAGCGCCATCGCCTGCAGCAACACCGTCGTGGCGCCGGAGTAACTGTTCTCGCGCACGGGGAGCGCGACGACGCGCGCGTCGGCCAGACGAGCACGCGCCTCGTCGAGCGAGAGGTCGACCTCGAGGTCGACGTTCGCAGGCAGCGAGGCGAGTGTCCGCGCACGCTCCGCCGACGCGACGATTCTGAAGCTGAGCTCGGGTCGGCGAGACGCGACTTCCAGCAGCAACTCGAAGTCCCGGCGCGGATCCGCGCCGACGGACACGACGTCGGTCCGAGGGACGTTCGCAGGCTCCGGCCGGAAGACCTCCACGTCGACCGCGAACGGGAGGAAGACCACCGGCGGAGAGCCAGGGCCGAGCCAGTCTCGAAGCCACGTGGCCTCATGCTCGGAGTACGCCAGCATCGCGGCGGCGCCGCCCAGGGCAGCACGGTACCGCCGGATCATCCGCTCTCCGCGGAGCTGCAGCAGACGTTCCGGGAGCCCGATCGACGTGTAGACAACCGGCCTGCGGACCAGTCCCGCCCGCTTGAGCAAGACGAGCGGGATCCCGACGGTGTCGACGGTCGAAAGCACCACGTCAGCCGCGTTCACGAGCCGGAGCGAAGCCAGCATCGACGCGAAGTCGCCCCCGTAGCCTCCGACCCCGTACAGGACACGGTTGACGACGTTGTCCACCGAGCGCGTCCAGAGCGGAGGCACACCCGGCCGTTCGAGGTTGTGCCGTATCTCGACGCCACGCGAGACGAGCTGGTCGATGCCGTACAGCCGGTAGCGCTCGGCCGAACCGGTTGCCGCATTCAGCGCGGCGCGTCGCTCTGGCGCGTCGCGCAGCGCGACGAACAGCTTCTTCGGCTCTCCCGGCGACATCAAAGCGACACGCTAGAGGACCTACTGCCTCGGTAGGGTTTCCACCATGCATCGGCAGAAGACCAAGCTGGCGCGGAGAGCCCACCGCGTGGCGTCGGCGCTGGAGCGTCGCGGCATCGTGGCCACCTACGAGCTCCACGATCGCGTGCTCTCGAATCGCTCGAGCAGACGGAAGTTCGCGCAACACCAGCCCCAGCTCGACGGGCTCCAACAGGACATCCTGCAGCGGTTGCGCAAAGATGGTTACGCGGTCGTCCCGTTCGCAGACCTCGTCCCCGACGCCGCCGTCTGGAGCGAGCTCGACACCGAAGCCGAGCGGTTCGCGGCGGAGACGGAGGCCGGTCTTGCGGCGGAGAGTCAGGGTGGCGAGGCGGCCCTGCGACGGCGCGAAGGGAAGGAGTTTCTCGTTCGCAAGTACGCGTACGGCGTCGAGCTCGGCCTGGACGATCCGTGGCTGAGGCTCGGTTACAACCGCCGTCTGCTCGACATCGCCAACAGCTACGTCGGGATGTGGTCGAAGCTCGAATACGTCGACCTCTGGTACACGCCGCCGATTGCAGGCGACGAGCGCAAGTCCTCACAACGCTGGCATCGCGACTTCAACGACCGCCATCTGCTGAAGGCATTCCTCTACCTCGTCGACGTCGACGAGGACACCGGGCCTTTCGAGTATGTCGCCGGAAGCGCCCCGGGGGGCGAGCTCGACCATCTCTGGCCGTGGCGCCCGCTCGGGGACAACTATCCGCCAGAGGAGGAGCTCGCCGAGAAGACCGCCGACCGGGCCGTGACGTTCACGGCGCCCAAGGGAACGATCATCTTCTGCAACACGAGCGGCTTTCACCGGGGCGGCTTCGCCAGGACGAAGCCGCGCGTGCTCGCGACCGTCACGTACTCGTCGCCGGCGTCGCTCGCCTCGCTGACCGAACCGAATTACTCGGTCACGGGCACCGTCGCGAACGGGCTCGATCCCGAGCAGCGCTTCGCTCTCAGCTGAGGAAAGGCGCGGCGTCCACGGTGACGAGGTCGCCGCGCATGTATTTCTGAGGTTTCCATTCGGACACCGCTGGGGGCGTCCGGCGGCGGAGGAACCGTTTCAGACCGCCGCGCCAGCTGCGGTCCTGCATGGCGCTTTCCATGAGGATCGGCCGGAGGACGGGTTGCTCCTGCTCACGCTCCCTGCTCGACCGCCGCAAGAACGTCACGTGCAGGCACCGCAGGGGCGTTTCCTCCCAGGACAGACGATCGCCGATGTTGTCGACGCTCTCGTGACCGTATCCAGGTCGAAAGGCAACCACGCCGCCGTGGAGTCGCTCGGCGCCGTCGCTCTCCCACGACTCGACGGCGGCGAAGTTGAAGAGCTTCCTGGCCAACCGCGAGGGCGGTGAGAGGTAGCCGGAGGCGGTGCGAGCCTCCCAGTCGATCGCGACGCAGTTGAGCATGTTGTAGCCGATCTTGAAGACATCGCGATACGCCCCGGCGAGCAGCTCGCTGCGGAAGTCATGCAGCCTCTGCGCGTCGTAGAGCTCGTCCCCGTCGACGCCGAACACCCACGTGTCCGTCCCCGCATACGGGTCGAGAATGCGCTGCGATTCCCCGGCGTGTGTCGTGCGCCGGGCGTCGACGTGATCGTATTCGCCCGCCAGGCGCTGCAAGATCTCCCACGTGCCGTCCGTCGAGACATGATCGAGAACGTGGATCCGGTCGCAGAAGGCGGCGACGCTCCGGATCGCGCGCTCCACGAAGAGGTCCTCGTTTCGGACGAGCACCACGCCGACGATTTGCGTCAACGTTCCTCCGTCGTCCAATCGAGCAGCGGCCGGACGGTTCCGCGGAGGCCGCCGACGAAGTTGCCGCGCGCGGAATCGCCCTCGCCCGGGTCATACACATGGAAGGACACCGCCTGCCGCTCGCCCGCGTGCGGGCGAAGCTTTCCCGAGCCGAGTGATGTCACGGCGGGATCAACCGTGAACAAGCCTTCGTTGAGGAGGTTTGCGGGGATCCACGCAGTGGAGAGATAGCTCCCGGGAGTTGCCTCGTGCCAGCGCGGATCTGTGTCCATTGCGTTGAAGACGATCTCACCTTCGTTCGAGTTGACCTTGATCTTCGGAAAGACCGCGTACGTGTCGTCAAGGACATCGAACGCCAGCTCGATGCCGATCGGTCGCCGCACGTCGGCGGTTTCGGAGGTGCGTCCATCCTGCACGACTCTGGCCCAGCGCAACTCAACCGTGCCGTCACTCCATGCGGGATCATCCTCGGTCCACTCCCGGAAGGAGCCGCCGCCCTGTCCTGATTGCAGGTAGTGGGCGACAACGTCCGCGCTCCGTCCGTCACGTTCGATCTGCCCGTCCCCGAGCAGCATCGTCCGCTCGCAGAGCCGCGAGATCGCCTGCATGTTGTGCGAGACGAAGAGCACCGTCCTCCCGGATTGCCCGAACTCCTGCATTCGCCCGAGGCACCGGCGCTGAAACTCCGCATCACCGACTGCGAGCACCTCGTCGACGAGGAGGATTTCCGGCTCGAGGTGGGCGGCCACCGCGAAGGCAAGGCGCACGTACATGCCGCTCGAGTACCGCTTCACGGGTGTGTCGATGAAGCGCTGGACTCCCGCGAACTCGACGATCTCGTCGAGCTTGCGCGCGATCTCCTTCCGCTTCATGCCGAGCACCGAGCCGTTGAGGAACACGTTCTCCCGTCCCGTCAGCTCCGGATGGAAGCCGGTGCCGACTTCGAGAAGGCTCCCCACGCGACCACGAATCTCCGCGCGGCCAGCCGTGGGTGTCGTGATCCGAGTCAAGACCTTGAGCAACGTCGACTTGCCGGCTCCATTGCGACCGATCACCCCGAGCACCTGCCCCTCTGGAACCTCGAAAGACACGTCGCGAAGCGCCCAGATCTCTTCGTGGTGGGGTCGATGAGGCCCGCGCGCGATTTGCTTCGCGACGCGCGTGAGCGACTCACGCAACGTGCCGTAGCTCGATTGCAGCTCGCCGATGCGATAGCGCTTCGATAGTCCGTTGGCTGCGATCGCGGCGCCCATCAGATCGTGTCCGCGAAGCGCGGCTCGGACGCGCGGAAGAATGCGAGGCCGCCCAGCAGCAGCAGGAGCGCGACACCGACGCTGAGCAGCGCCATCTGTGGATTTGGCGGCGCGCCCCCGATCACGCACCAGCGCCAGCCGGTGACCACGGTCGAGATCGGGTTGATCGACAGGATCCATTGCCACTTCAACGGAACCTCGTTCAACGCGTACGGCACAGCCGAGACGAACGGCAGGACCTGCATGAAGACCGGGATGGCATACGGGACATCCCGGTACCGAGTGTTGAGCGCAGAGAGCAGAAAACCGGCGCCGAGCGCAGTGACGAGAGCGAGCAGAACGAACGCCGGGGCGAGGAAGAACTCGGGAAATTTCGGCCAGTTGCGGTACTTGACCATCAAGCCGACCAGCACGAGCATCCCGAGAGCAAAGTCGACGACGGGAACGAGCACCGCAGCGAGTGGCAGCAGAACGCGTGGGAAGTACACCTTCGTCACGAGCGCCGAGTTCGCCACGAGGCTGACACTCGACCCGTTGAGGGCGGAGCTGAAGCACTGCATCGGCAGGAGCCCGGCGAAGACGAGCAGTGGATAGGGCTTCAGCCCCGAGGGGAACTTCGCGAACTTCCCGAAGACGACCACGTAGACCGCAGCCGTGAACACGGGGACCAGGAGAGCCCACGCGACACCGAGGAACGTCTGCTTGTAGCGAACTTTGATGTCGCGCCACACGAACGTCCCGAGCAGCTCCCGGTAGTGGAGGAGTTCGGCGAAGTCGAGATGCGGCCAGCGCGGAGCGGGCCGAATCACGAACGTGGGTGCCTGGCGGCTCGGTCGCTCGGCGACCGGGGCCCGCTCGGCTGCCCGGCGAGCTTTGACTTCCGTCTCGGTCACGAGAGCCGATGCTAGCTACCCCTCCCCCGGGCAGCTGTCTCAGCCGCTAGATCCGGCCCGAGCGGCGGCCGAATCGCGCGAGCCGGCGCCAGACCCGCGGCCAGAAGCGCTCTTCGAGCCATTTGACGCGCTGCTCGAGCTCGGTGATGTAGTGCTCCAGCTTCGGCAAGTCGACCTCTCCGACTGCTGCACACTCCGCCGCATAGTGGGCGTCGTCGACGATGTCCGGGACGCGGAACGTCAGGGAGCTGTCGCCACGGCGCAGTGCCTGCAGGGCGTCGTGCAGCCTCGAGTCGTCGACGAGCTCGGCTCCCTCGCGCGGCCTCTGCGGTCCGAGGTACATGACTTCGATCGGATACCAGGCGCGCAACGGAACGCTGCGCCGTAGCTCGACGCCACCGTCGTCCCGAACGATGACTTCCCGATCCGCGCGGAAGACAGGACGAAGGACTGCACCTTCGCCGTCCTGCGGTGAGGAACGACGCGCTGTCTCCCCGGGAGGGAAGTCGCGGCGCAGTCCCTGCACGATCGTGTAGCGCTCGGGAATCGGCGCGAGAACCTCCTTCAGGTTTTCACCGCGAGGCCACCAGAACTCGTCCGGCTCTGCGCTGATGATCCAGTCCGCGCCGTGCAGCGTTGTGGCGAGACGTGCAAGCTCGGTTCGGCTCGCGTGCGGCTCCACGGTCTGCACCCGTTCTCCCAGCGAGCTCAACGACTCCGCTACGGCGCCGTCGACCACGGACGCCAAGACGAGATCCGCGCCGGCGGCGAGATGGAACCGCACGTTCTCTTTCGCCTTCGCGGCATCGCCGCCGTCGAAGGACATCGTCAGCACGAGGTTCAGCTCGCCCACCTCCGTTGTTCCACCCCGCGGATGCGCGCGGCGAGAACGTCGAGGCGCCGACACGCCCGGACAAGATTCGCCTCTCCGAGCGCGGCTGCCTCGCCGGCGGCACGTGCTTCCTCCGCTGGAGGTGACGGCAAGCGTCCAGGCCCATGGATCGCATCACGCAGTCTCGTGTCGACGACAAGCGCGCCGCTCTTCCCTCCGCGCGCAACGGTCTGGTCATCCACGGTCAGCGAGCCGAAGAAAGCATCGACGCGTCCACGAGCACTTGCGTCGTATGCCTTGACGTACTGGCCCAGCGCCTTGTCGCCGTGCGCACGCCGTACTCCCTTTCGCTCGTACTGCTCACGGGTCCGGAAGGGGAAGTGCAGAACGTCGGCGGGATACCAGCCGTGGAGGGGGGTCAGCTTCGTCACGACGTCGTGAGAGCCGAAGAGCACGACGATCTCGGGATCGCCCCGGTGGGCCGCCTTCGCGTGTGGACGGTAAGGGCTCGTCGGATCGTTCAGCGGGGCTGTCGTGGAGAGTCGGACGATCATGCGGTCGGCGAAGAATCCCACGTCCTGCGGCCGCGGCAGGAAGTGACGGGTGATGGCCCACACGACGCCGAATTGCTCGGGCACCGCCTCGAGCGTTTCCTTGAGGCTCCCTCGCCGCGGCATCCAGAACTCGTCGGCGTCGGTATTGATCACCCAGTCGGCGCCATGCTCCGTCACGGCGAGCCGCGCCATGCGAGTCCGCCAGTCGCTCTCCCGCATCTCCCCTTGTTCGCGGAAGAGCCGGAGGACGCCCTGCTGCTCGTACGAACGGAGGACCTCCGTAGTGCCGTCGCGGGAGTCATGGTCGGTCGCGAGCACGAAATCCACACCCGCCCCGAGGTGGTACGAGATCTGCGCGTCGACGATGTCGACCTCGTCTCGGACCACAAGCGTTTCCACGAGCTTCAAGGCCGGCAAACGTTACAGCCGGCGCCCCAACCGGACGCGACGTCGTCGGCATACAGTGTCGGCGGGTGAAAGCCAAGTTGCACCCTCGCCTGACGAAGCCGTGGAGCCGTGCCGTCAGGCAGCCCGGAGCCGGTCCGTCTGACGCCGCAGGCATCGAAGCCGTCGAGCGGTTCGTCGCGGAGGTAGCCGACCGCGGCCACTTCACGCACCGCTGGGCCCTCGGCGACATGCCGCGCTGGGAAGCGCTCTTTCGCGAGCTCGAGCAGCGGCCTGCGCGACTGCTCGAAATCGGGTCCTTCGAAGGCTTGTCGACGTGCTACTTCCTCTGGCGGCTGCCGCAGGCCTTCGTCACCTCTGTGGACACCTTCGCCGGGAGCCAGGAGCATCAGTCAGAGGCCGTCGACACGTCGGAGCTCGAGGCGATCTTCGGAGCAAATGTCGCGCTGGTAGACGCAACGCGAGTGCGTAAGCTCGTAGGCGACAGCAAGCGCGTTCTGCTCGACTTGATCGAAGAGGGTGCGTCCTTCGACCTCGTCTACGTCGACGGCTCGCATCTCGGGCTCGATGTCCTCGTCGACGCAGCGCTGTCCTGGCGCGTGGTCGAGCAAGGCGGGTTCCTCATCTTCGACGACTATCCGTGGGCGAAGCTCGGAGAAGATCCACTGCTACGGCCGGGGCCCGCCGTCGATGCGTTCCGAACCCTGGTCGATACACGGCACGAGCTCGTCTTCGTCGACTACCAACTCGCCCTTCGCAAGATCGGCTGACGACGCCGTTCGAGAGCGCGGAGCCGGGCCTGCAGATCATCCGCTCGACGGTGCAGACGAACCGTCTCGCCTGAGGCGAGGACCTCCTCGTCAACCGCGTATTCGGCTCGCTCTCGGTCGCTGCGCGGCGGGAAGGAAAGGGCGGTTGCATCGAGCTGCCGGATCGCCTCACGGAGACGAGTGTCGACCGCGAGCGTTCCAGCGGCGAGCCCTCGCGAAAGTTGCGCGTCGTCGACGCACAGCTGTTGGTAAAGCTGCTCGAGCGTGCCCGCCTGCTTTGCCTCGTGCGCGCGCACATGCTCGCCCCTGCGTCGCTCGCCCGCCGACGTCTCGTAGTGCGTCAGGAACTTTCGTTCGAACTGGGCGAGCGAGCGGATCGGGAGATGCAGGACCTCGATCGGTGACCAGCCGCGCAGGGGCCGCAGACCCGATCGTACGGAAGCGTTCCCTCCACCGACGACGATCGAGGGATCTCCGCGATGGATCAACCGCACGTTGACCCTGAACGGATCGAACGGGTTGTTGATCGGTGCCGACGGGGTGAACCGCACCGTCATACGCTCGAAGAGCGGCTCGGACTCCGGCCGCGGCAGAAACGGGCGAACGAAGGTCCGCACGATCCCGTAGTGCGCAGGGATCTCGCGCAGCACGTCCTTCAGCGATCCGCCCGAGGGCCACCAGAACTCGTCGGCGTCCGAGTTGATCACCCAGTCGGCACCGAGCTCGGCCGCGGCCATGCGCGCCATGCGCGTGTAGCGGGCCGACTTCTGCTTCGTCGGACCGGAAGCGGTGAGGAGCTGCAGGACCCCGCGCTTCTCGTACCCCTCGAGCATCGGCCGCGTCTCGTCGGTGGATCCGTGGTCCATGGCAATGACGAAGTCGACGCCTGCTGCAAGATGAAAGGCGATCTGGCGGTCGATGATGTCCGCTTCGTTCCGAACCATCAGGGTCATCACGAGCTTCACGCACGTTCCGATCTCGAGCGAAGCAGCGCTTCGCCACCATGCAGAAGCTCGTACACAAGAAAACGGTTCACGTGGCCCGCGAGGCCGAGCAACGGCAACTGCGACTGATATGTCTGGACGGCTCGCCGCTTGCGCCGGTAGTCGGCGATCGCAACTCTCGACCGTTCCCACTCGCGGCCTGGACGACGTCCTTCGCTGCGGACGCCGTACCGGTACGGCTGCTCGGAGTAACGGACGAGCTCGACCGGGAGCTCGCTGTCCACGAAGAGCCCGGCGACCCACGAGTGATCTTCGTTGGTCAGCGGGAAACCGGGCACGAAGACGATGTCCGCACGTGTGACTGCGGGTGCCAGCTCGGACCAGACACGGTCCGGATCTCTGGAATCGCCGTAGCTTCCGGGCGCAAACGAGAGCCACGTGGGCATTGCACCCACGAGCCGGCAAGCCTCGCGGTCCTCGCCTCGACGCGCAGCGGCCGCTTCTCCTTCTGTCGCGAAGCTTGCCCGACGATCCCAGCCGCTCGCTGTCCTCGTCGAGCCGGGATCCGCGGCGAACACCGTGACGACGTCCACCTTCGAGCCCGATCTGCTGGCATTGGAGATCGTGGCCCCGAGAGAGAAAACGGCGTCGTCGAGATGAGGAGACACGACGAGCACTCTCCGCGGCTGTGTCACTTCGCCTTGACCGCGCGAATGCCGACGATCACCTGAAAGGCCGGGTCGCGAACGGCGAGCTCCTCCGGCGTCAGGTCGTCCGTGCCGAGCCCGAAGAGGAAGCCCGCCGCAGCCAGGACGTTGCCGAACGCCTCGACTTCCACATTGCCCTCGCCGAAGATCTCTTCGGCCACGCGCTTCGCAGACATCGATGTGAAATGCCACCACTCGCCGAAGAGCTCCGCCTCCACCGGCGCGATCCGGGCGATCCCGGGGGCCGTCGCCAGCAGGACGCCGCCCGGAGCGAGGATCCGGTGTGCCGTCCGGACCGGAGCCCTGACGTCGTAGATCCAGGAGAGCACCTGGGTGACGAGCACACAGTCGAAGCGCCCGTCCGGAATTGCCGGGGCCTCGGCGAGGTCGGCGACGATCGTGGCCCGCGGATTCCCCTCGAACACGTCGAGCACATCGACCTCGTCGACCGACCGGCCGTATTTGCGGGCGTAATCGTCACTCGCGATCTCGAGGACCCTGCCGCGGATGTCGGCCGCATGTGCGCCGATGAACTCCCCGATGTAGACGCGCGCGATCGAGCCGCCTCTGCTCGCACCCCACGTGCTGAACGGCGTCGTGCGCCGGAGGTCGCCGAGATCTCTCGGTTTGCGCCACTGCGAATCGCGTCGCGCCTGCCGGAGAGAGTTGACGGACCCGCGAATCGCCGCCGGAACATGCTCACGCCAGACGTGA
>Ga0070707_100001821_pt1 | contig 20519 bp, 17 predicted proteins | sample KBSK5502metaG_FD_65468 | JGI IMG/M metagenome (GOLD analysis project Ga0070707, IMG submission 65468) | Corn, switchgrass and miscanthus rhizosphere microbial communities from Kellogg Biological Station, Michigan, USA - KBS K5-50-2 metaG | ecosystem: Host-associated > Plants > Roots >...
GGTGATCGCCACGGCGGGCATTTTCTGGCGGGATGCTTCATCGAGCAGTTCGCCGGTCTCGCAGGCCCCGTCGAGCAAGCTGAAATCCGTGTGAACGTGTAGATGAACGAACTCTGGCTGCCCCATGAACCTTAATTCTAAATCGCCGTGAAAGGAATTGCGACGTTCTTTCGCATCTTTTCAACAGAAATCTTTTCCACTCGGCGATTCTTCTGGATTAAATCTTCAAAGCAAATTGCGCGCGGCCGCGGCAATTTCCACTCCGCCGTCACTTTTTCTTTTTCGCTTTCGCCGCCGGTTTCCCGGATTTCACGGCTGGCTTGTGCGCAGCGGCAGCGGGACTTGGCTTGCCCTTCGGTTTTCCTTGCATCTTCATCAGCGCATCGTGTGCTTTCTCGGAACTCTTTCCCGCCTTTTTGTCTTTGCCCTTAGGTTCTTTTTGTTTCGGCGGTTCCTTGATTCCGGAGAGTTTTCGTAGAGTCTTTTCCCGTTCCTCAGGAGTCTTGCCTCGTCCGTTCAATTGCAGCGCGAACATCTGTTCGACCGTCGCATCGAACTTCGGTCCTTCCGGCATTCCAATGCGTGTCAATTCTTCGCGCACTGTCCCAATTCCTGCTCGCAGTGGCCGCCACTTGTTCAAATATGCCTTTATCTTTGAAAGCGCCGCGGAATTTCTCGTTTCCGCAAGCAGATACCCCAGCCGGTCCACGGGCACCTTCTCGATAAACTTGTACGCATCGATCGGTGCGTTCAGTTTTTTCCCAGATAACTCCTTGGCCGACGCCTCTGCTTCCTCCGCGAAACTTAAAATCGCATCCGTTTCCGCCGCTCGGAATCCCAATTTACTCAGCAGGTTCGACTGCTCGCGGTCCTTCAGCCGCCCAAGAATCGCCAGCAGCATCGGCGTCGCCAGCCTCGGCCGCAATCCCGCCATCATCAAGTCGTCCCGGACCTTGCTTAACCGGTTGATCGCTTCGTAGTCCGGCTTCTTCTTTGCCAGCACCGGGTGCACAACCTCCATCAGTCCGTGTTCTTCCCACGACTTCAATGTGCCGCTTGGCTGCTCTTCTCGCGCCAAGGCCCGCAATTCACTGCCCGCATCTTCCGGCGAGATGCTGTGATGCAGATCCCGCTCCATGGCCAGCTCTAACCATTCTTGCGTCCGCTGCTCCAGCTTGAATCCCATCCGCGCCGCGAAACGCAGCACGCGCAACAATCTGACTGGCTGATTCGTAAAGCTATGAATCGTCAGCGCGCGTACTTCGCCGCGCTCGATGTCCGAAAGCCCGTTCGTCGGGTCCAACAGTAATCCTCGCGATGCCGGGTTCAGCGATATTGCGATTGCATTCAACGAAAAGTCCCGCCGTCGCAAGTCCTCCATAATTGTCGACCAGCGAATCTCAGGCCGCGTCCCGGGCCGAACATAGTGGTCGTCGCGCGCGCCAGAAATACTTCCTTCGCACTCGCCCGCGAACAATATTTCGATATGCCGCAGCTTCTCGTCCTCGTGCAGCACCTTCGCGCCACCCTTTTCCAGTTCGCGCGCGATTTTTGTGGGATTGCCTTCCACTGTAAAGTCCAGGTCGCGCAGCGTCGCGCCTGTAATCAAGTCGCGCACCGTTCCGCCCGTCAAATACACGTTGAGCCCCAGTGCCGCGGAAAGCTCCTGCACGCGCATCATGGTCGCGCGCTGCTCCGGCATCAGCCGGCTCTCCAGCAAAAACATATAATCAGGCATTGCTATCCCTCGGCTTCAGGCCGGCTCTTCCTCGACATCGTCTGAGCCGCGCCGCATCTATGACTCTGGCCGCGCTATGCGCGCGGATGGTGCGCCTTATAAATCTGCTTCAACCTCTCCTCAACCACATGCGTGTAGATTTGCGTCGTGGAAATGTCGGAGTGCCCCAGCATCAGCTGCACTGACCGCAAATCCGCTCCGCGCTCCAGCAAATGCGTCGCGAAACTGTGCCTCAACATATGAGGCGTCAGCGGCACGCGCAATCCTGCTTTTCTCCCATACGCGGAGAAAATCTTCCATACGCCAACCCGGCTGATTCTGCCGCCCCTTCGGTTTACGAACAGAAATGCTCCAGCGCTGCCTCGCCCTGGCCCGATTAACGCCGTACGACCGTCGCGCAGGTACCGCTCGACGATTCCCAGCGCTTTCCGGCCCACCGGCACGAGCCGCTCCTTATCGCCCTTGCCGATGCATCGTACGCACCCAACCTTCATATCCAAGTCGGTCACCCGCAAGCTGGTCAGTTCGCTTACGCGCAAACCCGTGGAATATAGCACTTCCAGCATGGCCCGGTCGCGTAAACCCAGTGGAGTCTTTTGGTCCGGCAATTCCAGCAGTTTCTCCACTTCCTCCAGCCGCAAATAGCCCGGTAGCGACCGCCGGATCTTCGGCGATTCCAGGTGCGCCGTGGGATCCTCGGAGATCAACCCTTGTACCTGCGCATGCCGGAAAAAATTCCGCAGTGTCACCAGGTGCCGCGCCACCGTCTTGCTTTCAAGCTTCTGCCGGTACAGGCTTGCTAGAAAGTCCACCAGGTCATCGCGCTTCACCGCATTCAGCGCTAACTTCCTCTTCTTCGCAAAATCTTCAAATTTCGCCATATCGCGGCGGTAAGCGCTCAGCGTATTAGACGCTAGGCCCTTTTCCACCTGCACGTGGGTCAAATACGACGATATGGCTGCCGCAATTTCCATCAGTTCTCCACGTACGCTTCGCCGTCGCGCCGCTTCCGCGTCGCGATGCCGTATATCTCCTCGATCTCGCTACACCTGAAAACCCAGGCCAGCGCAAGGTAAAGCACGGTCGCTCCAACGATCAGTCCGGTAAAAACCCCCAACTGCACCAAAAATCTCGAATGAATCGTGAATTCCGTATAGTGCCCGCCCAGCCAGCACGCCGCGCCCATGATTCCCGAGCACAAGAAAATCTTCGAAAACGACTTCATGATTTCGCGAATGCCCATCGGCCCGTAACGCAGCCTGAATATCAGGATCAACGCAAAGAAATCGAAGTAGCACGCAATCGCGGTCGCCAGCGCCGGTCCGCCGTTTTGCACCCGCTTGAAGAAAAACTCCAGAAAAACAATGTTTAGAACGATGTTCACCAGCATCGAAATCGCCGCAATGATGACTGGCGTTTTCGTGTCCTTTGTCGAATAGAACGCCGGCACCACCAGCTTCACCGTGGCCAGCCCCGGCAACGCGATCGCGTAATACAGCAGCGCCCGCGCCGTTAACCGAGTAGACTCCGCGACGAATCGCCCGTGCTGGAATAACACTCTGATGATCGGCTCGCGCAGAATCATCAATCCCAACATCGCCGGAATCGTAATAAACGCCACCAGCCGCACTGAGAACGCTAGCGTCTTCTTCAACCCGTTGAAGTCGCTCGCCGCCGCTTGGTGCGACATCATCGGTAGAATAGCCGTCGCCACCGCTATCGCGTACCCGCCGAGCACCAGTTCCATCACGCGATCCGCCAGATAGAGCGCCGCCAGGCTTCCTTCCGGCATCTTGCTCGCTGTCGCAAACCGCGTGTCGATCAGCAGGTTGATTTGCCCAATCCCAATTCCAAAAAGCCGTGGAATCATCAGCCGTGCCACATTACGGATCCCAGGGTGCGTAAATGAAACGGCAAATTTAAACGTCATCCCCTTCTGTACCAGCAGTGGCACTTGGATCAAGAATTGCAGCACGCCGCCGACAAGAACTCCCACCGCCAACGCCGTCGCGGGGCTCTTGAAGTACTTCCAAACCGCCGCAACCGAAAACAAAATCGTCGCGAGATTTAGAAAGATCGGCGTTGCCGCCGGTAATCCGAATACGTGAAAACAATTCAGGATGCCCATCGCCAGCGCGGCCAGCGCCACAAAAAACAGGTATGGGAAAATAATCCGGTTCAGCTCAATCGCTTGTTCCCATCCTCCTTCCTTGCTGCCGCTCGAGGCGAACAGGTGAATCACATACGGCGAGAACACCATCCCCAGAACGGTGATTGCCGCCACGACCAGCGCCAAAGTCCAAAACAGGCGGTTCGCGAAGTCCCAAACCTCTTCTTTGTCCTTCTCCCGCATGTATCCCGTAAATACCGGGATAAAAGACGCCGTCATCGAGCCTTCCGCCACCAGCCGGCGGAATAGGTTCGGAATTCGATACGCCAGCAAATAGGAGTCGGCGGCAACAGTCGTTCCCAGCAGGAGGGCTATGCGTTGGTCGCGAACGTAACCGAGAATGCGGCTGACAATGGTAACAAGCGAGATGATCGAAGCCGATTTGAGGATTTGCTTCTTCTCAGTCAACGAGCTGCGCCCTCCGGCCTAAATCCATTAAAAACAATAGGTTGACAGGAATTTCGCGCTTAACATAACATAGAATCTCTTTATGTGCAAATCTGCTTCTTTGGGGGTAAATCCCGTCCCTTGAAACTCCGCGCCCCAGCCTCCACCCACAAAAAGGTGATTGTCGAATTGCAGGACCGCAAATCTTTTCGCGGCTACCTCAATCCTTCGCGCATCGGTCAGCTCGACCCGATCGATCTTCTCACCCACGATGGCGAGCATCAGGAGCTTCCACTCTCCCGCATTCGCTCCATCTATTTTGTGCGTGATTTCGATGGCGACTTTGAACCTGAGCGCAAAGCATTCCTCAGCCGCCCCAAGCTTGATGGCCTGTGGCTTCGCCTCCGCTTCCTTGACGGCGATTCTCTTGAAGGCGTCGTTCCTAACGATCTGCTGTCTCTTCTGGACAACGGCATCCAGATCACTCCGCCCGACCTCAACTCCAACACCGATCGCATCTTCGTCCCGCGTTCCGCCCTCAGCGAAGTCACCGTCCTCGGCGTCGTTGGCATCGCCCGCCGAAAACCCGCCGTCCCCGCCGCCGCTCAACCCACTCTCTTCAACGAATAGCGCCTCTACCGGTTTCCAGCCTCGATGTTCTTTACCCTCAACCTGCCTGACGGTTTAACCGCCATTTAGCTTCGCCGTGCTACCGTCCCAATGGTCTTGCGTCAAAAACTTTCCATTGCGTTTCTCGTGTGGGCATTCCTCGTCGCGGTGAGCGGTGCAGAAACCTTCCGCGCCCCGGATTCGCCAACCGCACGACGCGGTTCCGACGACTCCCAGTCGTCATCCACCTCGTCGATACTTTCTGGAACAGTCCAGGACCCCTCCGGCGCTGTCATTTCCCACGCCATCGTCCTGCTTCGCCCGTCCGCCAACCGTACCCCGATCCGGACGGAAACCGACTCTTCCGGCAGCTTTCACTTCGAAAAAATACCCGTGGGATCCTATACCCTCACTATCGCCGCTCCTGCGTTCAAAGACGCCACTATCCCCATCACCTTCAAGGGAAAACGCCTGCCGCCTCTGCGCGTCACACTTGCTCTCGCTTCGCAATCCGAAACCGTCACCGTTGGCGGGGCCGATTCTTCCCCGCAAGTCACCACCGACGCGTCGCAAAATCAAAGCGCCAACACTTTCGAACGTGCCGCCCTCGATCGCGTTCCCGTTTTCGATCAGGACTACGTCACCACACTCTCCCGGTTCCTGGACGACAACTCCGTCTCCACCAACGGCGTCTCTCTGGTCGTCAACGGCATCGAAGCCAACGGGCCTGGTGTCACGCCTTCCGCCATCCAGGAAGTGCGGATCAACCAGAATCCCTATTCCGCTCTTTTCGCAAATCCCGGCCGCGCCCGGCTTGAGATCACCACCAAACCTGGCACTCCAGCGCTGCACGGTAGCGTAAATTTTCTGTATCGCGACGCCGTCTTCGACGCCTCCAACGCTTTCGCCCTCCAGAAACCGCCCGAATCGCGCCAATACTACGAAGGCTCCCTCACCGGGCCGCTCAGCCACAGCAAGAAGACGACTTTTCTTCTGTCGTTCGAACGCGACCTCGACGACCAGCAGGCCATCGTCAGCGCCATCGGCCTTTCCGGAACGGCCCAGGTGCCGATTCGAGAAAATGTTCCCGCTCCCATGCACCATTTTTTCGGTGAAGGGCGCGTTTTCCACGAACTAGCAAACGGCGACCTCTTCTGGATCGGCTACTCCAACGAAAACATGTCAAACAAGAATCAGAATGTTGGCGGCACCATCCTGCCCGAAGCCGGTTACAACTCCTCTATGGTTGAGAACGAGATTAACGTCAGCTATCGCCATGCCTTCTCAACCGTGTGGGCCAATCAACTCCGTTTCCTGGTCGGCCAAAACAATCAACCCCGCACCAGCGTCAACTCTGCTCCCCAGATCATCGTTTCCGGTGCGTTCACCGGCGGCGCCGCACAAGCTGACGCCCGCCGCACCGAATACCATTTCGACGGCACCGACATCGTCACCTACGCCCACGGCAAGCATCTTCTGAATTTCGGCGTGGACATTCCGGACATCAGCCGCCGCGGCGCTGACGATTTCACGAACCAGCTCGGCACGTACACCTTCGCCAGCCTCGCCGACTTTCAAGCGAATACGCCATCCACTGTCGTCATTCAACAGGGTAACGGCCATCTCGTTTTTCTCGAAAAGGTCATCTCCGGTTTCGTCGAAGACTCGATTCGCATCAATCCTAAGCTCTCCGTCACCGTCGGCCTTCGCTACTATTGGCAGAACTTCTTTCATGACGACCCGAACAATTTCGCACCGCGCTTCAGCTTCGCTTTTGCTCCATCCTCCAAAAGTAAAACCGTCTTTCGCGGTGGCGCTGGTCTTTTCTACGATCGATCCGGTCCTCGCCCCATCGCCGATCTTCTTCACTTCAATGGCGTCGACCTCCTGCGCTTCATCGTTTCCAACCCCTCTTTCCCTGTCACTCCAGCCGAACTCGCCGCCATTCCTACCAGCCTCGTCACACTTGATCCGCGCCTTCACATTCCGTATCGCGTGCAATACGGATTTGCCGTCGAGCGCCAAATCACCGCCAAAAGCACCTTCAGCGCAGGCTACGTCGGCTCGCGCGGCATCTCGCTCTTTCGCTCCATTGACGCCAACGCTCCCCTTCCGCCGTTCACAGATCGTCCCAATCCCGCGATCGGACAGGAACGTCAGCTACAGTCCGACGGGTACCAAAAAAGCAACGGCCTCGAACTCACCTTCCGCGGCACCCCTTCCCGCTTCTTCAACGGTCAAATTCAATACACGCTCAGCAAAACTTACAACAACACCGGCGGCGTCACTTATTTCCCCGGCAACAGCCTCGACCCGTCCGCCGATTGGGCCCGCTCCGATAATGACCGGCGCCACAAATTCGATCTCCTCGGCTCAACTCATTTCACCGGACTCTTTGCCCTCGGCGCCGCTCTTTCTCTTTATTCCGGGAAGCCTGTCAATGTCATCACGGGCGCCGACAACAACGGCGATGGTGTCGTAAACGACCGCCCTCCGGGCTATGCGCGCAATACGCTACACGGCCCGGGCCTCGTCAATCTTGACCTCAACCTTTCACACGATTTCCCTTTTTCAGCGCAACATGGCGAACACAAGAAGGACGTCCCTACACTCACCGTCTCTCTCAACTCTTTCAACGTCTTCAACCATCCCAATTACGTTACCTACATCGGCGTCCTCGGCTCACCGCTCTTCGGCCAGCCTGTCGCCGCCAATCCTCCGCGCCGCACTCAGATCAACCTCGAATTGAAGTTCTAGCTTGCTGCAGCGCGGGTTGACCCGATTTTCGGAGTTTCGCTTCTTGCGCTGGGTGTCGGTCCGGTTGCTTCGAAAACTGCCTGAACACACAAATCCACTTACTCATCTGCAGCTCTTGGACAACGGCATCCAGACCACTGCCAACAGCAACCAATAACCAATATGAGAGGTGGAAAAACAGCGCGGTAATCAATAGCTTATGGCGCGGACCGAGCGCTCAGGCAATCGCTCTACATCGAACGGATTCTCATATTTCGCACGAAGTCAGGCAGGAGCGCCGCCGCCGTCCCGACAAGGAACGCGAGCAGGAGGCTCAGCCCATGTTCCCACGGGTCGAAGAAAATACCGGAAATCCCCGAAATGGCCGGATATTTCACCACACATTCAGGAGCGCTTATTCGCCCCTTCCGCTGGCCCGGAACGCTTCCAGGCTCCACAAATCCAGTCCTTCGTCATGACAAAGCACGTATCGGTTTGCATCAGACGCCACCACGCGAAAAGACGTGGAGTGTGGCGAGTACCACCGGTCCTCTACCTCCACGACCTCGTACACCCGCCCACGCATCACAAACCGCAGTGGCCGTTCGTCCGCGCGGTATCCCGAATAACTCTCCACCTCAATCAACATGATCTTGCGGTGCCCCACGTGACGGTCTTTTACGTGGGGATCTTACGCATTTCCCTCTCACAGCTCATTTTAAACTGACCTTCCCACTCGCCAGATCGTAGACTCCCGCCTCCACCTTCAGTCTCCCGTTTCTAACGGCATCGCGGATCACGGTGGAAGAAGTACGCAACAACTCGGCCTGATGCTGTGCATTCAGCTCGATTGCCTTATCCAGATTCCCTCCCGACTTTTCCACCGCAGGCCGCAAATGCTTATACAACACGCTGATCTGTCCAGGAACCGTATCGGAGTTCATTGCCGCCGTCACTGCCCCGCATCCCGTATGCCCGAGCGCGAGAAGCACCTTAATTCCCAGCACAGCCACTCCGTACTCGAGACTGGCAATAATCTCCGGCGTCACCATATTCCCCGCAACTCGCGTCACGAAAACTTGTCCAACCGTCTGATCGAACACGAGTTCTACCGGCACGCGAGAGTCGGCGCACGCAAGGACTCCCGCAAACGGCTCCTGCTTGTCGGCGGTATGCTCTTTCAAAATCACCAGATCGTGCTCAACCGACGTTAGCTGATTCGACGCGAATCGTTGATTCCCCGCCAGCAACTCCTCGAGAGCCGCGTCCGGCGTCAGATTATTTTGCGTACGATGCATTTGAAACCGTGGCTCCCAAGAAATCTCCTTCGGTTGGTCTTCGCGAATTCGCCATGATAATGCATCACCGCAAAAATCACAGGCAAAGAATGCCTGCGAATACTGACGCACGATTTGCTCTTAGCTGTAAGCGCCACCGCAGCTCTCGAACGATAAAGCCATGCCCCGCTCTTTCTGCTCAACACCGCAATCCGTCTCGTTGATCGAAGACTCACCATTTCGATTTGCTGCAGCTTGCGCACTCTTTGCGCAAAAATACCTTGGTGGTACACAGCTCCGCCCTAATCATAAAGCATTCGCTCCTCACTCACTCTCTGGAAAATAAGTCCTGTATTTGCCACTCTTACGCGAAATGGCGTGTGTACCTACACCCCCTCCTTCTCGATCCAATCCCCATTTTGGCTCGAACTGTACTTCCCTCTTGCCCCTGTGCGAGACTCGCCTCTGGAAGCACGGACACTGTCGCCTGTGCTCTTCGATTGCGCAATTCTCAGGAGCCCTCTCAATGAAACTCTCTGACGTCGCAGAGAAACTTTCCTGCCGCCTCGAAGGCGATCCCTCCGTCGAAATCACCGGCATTGCGGGGATGGACCACGCCACACCAGGACAAATCACTTTCCTCGCCAATCGCCGCTACTTCCCTTTGCTCCATACCACCCGCGCTGCCGCCATCTTCATCGAGGAAGGCATTCGCATTGAACGCGAAGCCGGCCTTCCGCCGCTCGCCGCACTGCGTTCCAGCAACCCATATCTCGCCTTCGCGCACGCTATCGAACTTTTTTATCAGCCGCCTGCCTACGCCCCTGGCGTTCATCCCACCGCAATCGTTGCAAAATCCGCACGCGTTGGCGCCGGTGCTCACATCGGCCCGAATTGCTTTGTCGACGAGAATGTCACGATCGGCGATCACGCTGTTCTCCACAGTTTTGTCTCCATCTACCGCGGCGTGAAAATCGGCGATCACTTTTTCGCGCACTCACATGCCGTTGTCCGCGAACACTGCCGCATCGGTAATCGCGTTATTCTCCAGAACGGCGTGGTCATCGGAGCCGACGGTCTCGGTTTCGCCAAACAGAAAGATGGTAGCTGGTACAAAATGACTCAATCCGGCCCGGCCATCCTCGAAGATGACGTAGAAGTTCAAGCCAACGCCTGCGTGGATCGCGCCACGGTCGGCGAAACCCGTATCGCACGCGGCGCAAAAATAGACGATCTCGTTTTGATTGGTCATGCCTCGCAAGTCGGAGCCAATGCCATGCTCTGCGGACAAGTCGGGCTCGCGGGCTCCACGAGAATCGGCGACGGCTGCATTCTTGCCGGACAGGTTGGCACCGCTGGCCATCTCACCATCGGGAACGGCGCTGTCATTACCGCAAAGAGCGGCGTCCCAAACGACGTTCCCGCCGCGGGACTCTATTCCGGATATCCGGCCGTCGAAAATCGCCAGTGGCTCAAAACGCAGGCCGCCTTGAATCGGTTGCCTGACTTGCAACGCAAAGTGCGCGAATTGGAGGAAGAGATCGCAAATCTAAAAAGGACCGCCAGATTGTTTTAAACGGGAAACTAGGCGGCGCCAGGAAATCCAATCGGCCGCTGATCAGGAGGAAGCGCCGCCGCCATCGCGTCGTGCACTATTTCGTTGAGTCTTTCGCGCTCCTCAAATGTGTACTTCGAAGTGTCAATCGGCTCCAGAAATTCCACGAGAATTTCTCCGGGATGAATCACCAGCGACCGTTTTTCCATCACGCGATGTGCGCCGGAACAAACGATCGGCACAATCGGTACCCCGGCTTTGATCGCCATCACCACGGCGCCTTTCTTGAAGTCTTGCAGCCGTCCATCCGGACTACGCGTTCCTTCCGGATAAATCAGGAACGATTGCCCGGCACGCATCGCTTCGATGGCTTTCTCAACGCTTTCAATCGCGGAATCGCGCTTCGAGCGTTCTACGGGAATGAAATGCGCCAGATGGAACGCCTGCCCGACAATGGGGTAGTTGAAAAGAGACTTCTTCAACAGGATTGCGATCCGCCGCGGTATCGCACCGACCACTGCCGGCGCATCTGCTGAACTGGTATGGTTGGCAACGAACAGGCAAGTCCCTGGCGGAATCCGTTCCGCGCCGGCAACCTGCACGCGAACGCCAACCGCGCGAACGAAAAACATGACTCCGCGAACTCCGGCCCAGTACAACGCGCCGGGATTTTTCGAAATGACCGTGTAAATGAGCAGAGGAATTCCAGCAACGATGATGTACAGCGATAAAAAGACGCCGATGAAAATAGTGCGCAGCATGGACCGGGTTCAGGCCAACTCTCTCGAACACTCGCTTTCGCGTCAAGGTGAACTTGGCATTTTCGCTCAGCGTGCCGCGGCGGGCGCTGCTGCGATGGGTTTACCGTGCAGCAATCCTTCACGAATTGCGCGCGCCTTCGCCGACGCTTGCGGATCTTCAGTGATCGCAAACATCGTCGCCGATCTCCCGCCGAGCGCAAACTTGATTTCAACTGGCTGCTCGTTTCGCAGAATTCGCAGGTGTAATTCATCGCCAGGTTTTCTGTTGCGCAGCCAAGTTTCCGCGTGGCGGGGAACGTTTTCGCCGTTGAACTGGCTCACTTCATCGCCCAGGAGCAGACCCGCGCGTTCCGCAGTTGAGCCGGAATCAACGGACCGAACGATCCAGTGCCCGTTGGCGTCACGCTCGAACGAAAAACCAAGCTCAGCGCGGACAATTTCCTGCTTTTGTAACAACAGCCCGGCTTTAGCAAGTACAGATTCATACGGCAGCGGGTCTGCATTCCCGACATATTGCCGAAAGAAATCTTCAAACGATCCACCGGCAACTTTTTCAACGGTCAGGCGAACATCGAGACTATCGCGGTACGTTTTTCCTTTTTGCGCGAATTCTTCATTCATGCGGCGCAGCACATCGTCGAGCGATCGCGAATCGTCGCTGCGATCGCGAATCAGAATATCGAGCAGCACGCCGAGGATCTGGCCTTTTGTGTAGTACGACACGCTGAACTCCGGGCCATTGTAGTAATCGTATTTGTCGAGCCAGGTATCGAGGCTGGATTGTTCGGCGCTTTGCCAGCGATTCGCGGGACGTGATTCGAGTTCGTTTATTTGCTGTGCGAGGTCGTTGTAAAAGTCCTGCTTAGACCAAAGGCCGGAACGCAATTGGGCATACTTTCCATAGGTGCTCGTTACGCCTTCGGCGAACCAAAGTGCTCGCGTAAATTGTTCGTGCGTGTAATCGATCGGCTCGAGTGAAGCAGGCCGGATGCGTTTTACATTCCAGAGGTGAAAGAACTCATGCGCGGAAACACCGGCAATTTGCGCGCCTGACGAAATATTGATTGCCGTGGAGTTGGCATGTTCCATGCCGCCGCCCGCGCCCATTGCTGCCTTGCCGATATGGTAGATGAACAGGTAGCGCTCGTATGGCGAGCCGCCCATCAACTCGATTTCGTAATTGCAGAGTTTCCGCAGCGTGTTTTCCAAATCGGCTTGCTTCCAGGCGTCCCCGTGAATCGCGACGCGAATCTGCGGATAAATTCGGGACATGGTAAATTCCACAAACGTGCCGACCTCCATTGGAGCATCCGCCAATGCGTCGTAGTTCGCAGCCGCGACTGGTTCCATCGAGGCGGCTTCTGTTGCTGAAGCAAGCAGCGGCGACTCAATACGCCATGTGCGTGGAACATCGCGAAACACCAGAGAAATATCTTCGCTGCGGCGATCTGGCACGTACATTAAGACCATGGCCGGATTGATGAATGCGTGCTCGTCGTTCAGTTGAGAAGCGAACGGCCCGGCGCTGTCCCAGTAAATCGCGTAGCGTACGGTCACTTGGCCATCGCCGTGAATGCGCCATGTAAGCTTGTCTAGTTTTTGGACCGAGAGTGCCTGCGATCCGGAAAATGCTTCGACGCGCTGGATGCGGCTGCTGAAATCGCGGATTTCGTAGAGCGCGTTCCAAGCGGGCATTTGCAGCTGCAAGTCGCCCTGCAAATCCGGAATCGTCATCCTGACGTGAAAAAGGTGCTGCGACGGTTTGTCGAGAGAAATCTCATATGCAATCGTGGCTCTACAAGGCAGAACGATAGACAAGGCGAGAAGAATTTGGAGAAAAAGGAAAACTGGAACGGGCGGAAATCGCAAATGGAAGCTGTTCACCTAGAGTTGGCCTCGGCGGGGGCGGGCTGCGGCGCTCCTAATTTTTTCAGAAGCCTTTCACAAAGTCCATCGAAGCTGCCGTTGGACATGATCAGCAAAAGGTCGTTGGGCTTGGCGTTGGAAGCAAGGAATTCGGCCATGGCTTCTCCGCCGGAAATTACATTTGCTTCTTTGCCGAGGGAGCGAACGCTGATGGCGACGGTTTCAGGGTCCAGCCGGTTTTCGTCGCCGAGTTGCTGCGCTCGGAAAACTCCGCCAAGTGCAACGCGATCTGCGAGCGCGAGTGCTTGCGGAAGCGATTCCTGGAAAACTTTACGACGCATCGAGTTTGAGCGCGGCTCGAGAATTGCCCAGAGGCGACGATTAGGCCAGCGGCCGCGGGCGGCTTCGATGGTAGCGCGGACTGCTGTTGGATGGTGCGCAAAATCATCAACAACGAGAATTCCCTGGTGCTCGCCCTTTACATCGAGCCGCCGTCGCACGGAGCGGAACGAGCTCAGCGATTTCTGCAGCGACTCGACGGGAATGCCTCTTCCCTGCGCGACGATGATGGCGGCGAGTGCATTCAAAACGTTGTGGCGGCCTGAAGCGGTCAGAGAAAACTCTCCGAACCGTTTTCCCGCGTGTGTGATACGGAACCGCATGGCGTCACTTGCAAACTCCGGTTCGCTTGCGACCCATTCGTTTTCAGAGGCAAAACCGTACGTAATCACTGGACAGAAAGCTTTTGCGGCAGCTTCGCGGAGAGCGGGACCCGATTTTTCCGTGTCTCCCCAGATGACCACGCGGCCGTTGCGCGGAACAAGATTGACGAGGCGTTTGAATGCAAGCTGATAGGTCGCGAAATCTGGATAGATGTCTGCGTGATCGTATTCGAGTGACGTAATGATCAGGTCGTCGGGATGATAGTGGAAGAACTTTGGTCCGCGGTCCCAGAAAGCGGTTTCGTATTCGTCGCCTTCGAGAATCATTTCAGTTCCCTGCCCGAGGCCGTAGCTCTTGCCGAAGTTCTCAGCGACGCCGCCGACGAGAAAAGTTGGTTGCTTTCCGGCGGAGTAAAAAATCCAGGAAAGCATCGCAGTAGTGGTGGTTTTTCCGTGCGTGCCGCTGACGACGACGGAATGTTTTCCGGGAAGAAACACTTCTTCCAGAATTTCCGGCATGGAGCGATAAGGAATTTTACGACTGAGTGTTTCTTCAAGTTCAGGATTGCCGCGAGCGATGATGTTTCCGACGATGACGAGATCCGGCGATGGCGTGAGGTGCGCCGCGTCAAACGAGGGGAAATAGGAGATGCCAAGATTATCGAGAAGCGTGGACGCAGGAGGGTAGACGCCGGAGTCGGAGCCAGTTACGCGAAAGCCTCGTTCGCGCAACATTCCGGCGAGCGGAGCCATGGCTGAGCCGCCAATTCCGATAATGTGAATGTGTTTTGCCAGAGTCAGTTCAGCCTGAGTCATTCGATGACCGCCGGTTCGAGAATTTCGAGTGCTCCGCTGGCGCGCGCATCGAGACGCGCCCGGACGCCGAGAGGCAAAGTCAACATCGGCCGCGCAGTGTGGCCGATTGGCGCGCCGTAAACGAGGGGAATGTTAAGCGGTGCAAGAATTCGGGCGCACACATCGCGCACGGAAGGACTGCCGGGCAAGGGCGTCTGGCATTCGGGAAAATCGCCCAAAATTATGCCACGAATCCTGGACAGTTTTTCCGCGTTCTTCAGGTGCATGAGGACGCGGTCGATTTGATAGGGCCTCATGGCGCGGTCTTCGAGAATCAGGATCGCGCCGTCTGTATCAATTTCCCACGGAGTTCCGATCGTGGCTTCAAGAAGCGTCATAGCCCCGCCAAGCAAAGTGCCTTCCGCCGAACCCGGCTGCAGGGCTTCGCCATTAAGCGGGATTGTCCAGGTTCCAGAAGCTTTGCTGAGTGCACTGCGAAAGGATGGTTCGTCGTATCCGCCCGGTGCACCGGGGCCGTAATCCAGGCCAGCCGCCAGCATCGGGCCGTAAAAACCGGCCCAGCGATGCTTTTGCCAAAGATAGATTTGCAAAGTGGTCAGATCGCTAAAGCCGATGAGAGGCTTCACAGGCAAAGATGGTGGAAGCTCTTGTTCGAGAAGATAGACCGAGCCATATCCGCCGCGGGTGGCGATAAGCGCGTCATTGGCGGAATTGCTCAAGGCCTTCAGAAACTCGCTGCGCCGTTCCATTGCGGGACTCGCGAAATATCCGTCCGGCTGAAGATGATCTTGAGGCGCGACGGAAAAACCCAAACGCTCGAGTTCTTTCTGACCGGCTGCGACACGATCGGGTTTTCCCGGCGATGCCGGAGCGATGACGGCGAAACGCGAGCCCCGGCGCAGCGCTTTTGGTTTTTGAACCGCTGCAGCGGCGATCATTCGAGCTGCCTTTCGACCGGCAACATTTCCACCGCGATGCCGGGGCGAGTCATTGCCGAGAGGACTTGTTCCTGCTGGCGCTGGGTGACGTCGGCATCAAATTGAATCAAGTGTTTCTCGCCTGCGACGTTCACCTGAAAATTGTCCAGCTTCATATCGAGATCTTTAAAGATGCGATGGACCTCCGGAACCATGTCGACGGCACTGGTAGTGGAGACGCGAAACAGCATGTAGCGACACTTCAGCTTTAGTGCGTCTTCGACATAAATCATGCCGGTAAGCGCAAAGAGTACGATGAGGGATGCAATGCCGGAGACGCGATACATTCCCGCACCTGCACCCATGCCGATCGCGGCTTCCATGAAAATCGCTGCCGCTGTGGTCAAGCCAACGACGCTGCCACGCTCGCGGAGGATCACTCCCGCTCCGAGAAAGCCGACGCCCTGCACGATGTTCGATGCGATGCGTGTGGTGCTGGCGTCGCCTGTCAGCTTTGCAATTTCCGACGAGAGAATCGTGAAGAGCGCCGCGGCCGTGCACACACAGAGGCTCGTGCGCATGCCAGCGGGACGTTTGCGGACATTGCGCTCGATGCCGATCACGGAGCCGAGAAAGGCGGCCCACAGCAGACGATAAGTGATAGTGCTGAGAGGAAGCATGTAAATTGTGGCGCCGGGATTCAAACCCTGACCGGCACTGACAGAATTTTACACACTACAATTTGAACTGCGTGAGTTTCGAAAAGTGGCGTGCCCTGGCGTGTATCTCGCGCAACTTGAGCCTGCGCAGACGTTCGGGTCCAAATTCTTCTACCGCAAAACTGCCCAGGACAGAGCCATAAACCATGGCGCGACGGAGCGCGGCATCGTTTGATTGCCCGCAGCCAGCAAGATAACCCATAAAGCCGCCGGCGAAAGAATCCCCCGCGCCTGTGGGATCGTGCGGTTCCTCAAGCGGAAATGCAGGAACGCAGAACACGCCTTTTTTATCCACCATCATTGCGCCGTATTCGCCGCGCTTTACGACCAGTGTGGACGGACCAAGATTAAAAATGTGGCGCGCCGCGCGGAGCAAATTATGTTCGCTTGAAAGCTGGCGGGCTTCGGCGTCGTTGATCATTAAAACATCCACGTGCTTGAGAGTTTCGCGCAGTTCGGCGGGAGTGCGTTCAATCCAATAGTTCATGGTGTCGAGCGCAACGAGTTTAGGCGTTCCTTTGACTTGCTTGAGAACGCTGCGCTGCAGATCGGGTGCTATGTTGGCGAGAAAAACGTGCTTTGAAGCGCGGAAGTTTTCCGGAAGTTTGGGATCGAAGTCCGCAAAGACGTTGAGCTCGGTGCAAAGCGTGACACGTTCGTTCAGATTTTCTGAATATTTTCCAGCCCAAAAGAAGCATTTGCCCGGAGCGCGTTCTAGCCCGACGATGTCAATCTTGCGGCGGTGAAAGATGGATTCGTCTTCTGCGGAGAAATCGTCGCCGACGATGCCGACGAGATTTACGTGCGAGAAAAAACTGGCGGCAACGGCGAAATATGTTGCTGCACCGCCGATGATGCGGTCAACTTTCCCGTAAGGGCTTTCGATGGCGTCGAATGCGACGGAACCTACGACAAGTAGTGACACGTATGTCTCCTAAGAAGGATTGTGAAGATTTTGCACAGCGTGCCGAGATTCCTCGGCTGCGAGCCGAAAGACGCGGCTCTTCGCGCGAAATGACAGTTTCAGCAAAAGTAACGCCAGTTCTCTCACGAAATGTATTTACCGATGATGGCGGCCAGGCGTTTCTTCGTGGCCGCGGGGACGAGCCTTGGATCGGTGATGAGCGCGTGAGCCAGCGCCGAATCGCATTTGCATTCGTGTTCTAAAGGTAATGCCTTGACGGCTTCGCGCACCACGTGTTGGGCGTTCTCGGCATTTTGGTTGAGCGTGGCGATGATTTGCGCGCCAGTGACGGATTCGTGATCGGGGTGCCAGCAGTCATAGTCGGTGATCATGGAGATGATGCCGTAGCAGAGTTCAGCCTCGCGGGCGAGTTTGGCTTCTGTGACATTGGTCATGCCGATGACGTCGAAATTCATGGCGCGGTGCATGGTGGCTTCGGCAAACGTGGAAAATTGCGGGCCCTCCATACAGATGTAAGTACCTTTGCGATGGACTTTAACGCCGCAATGAACGCAGGCGTCGGCGAGGATGCGCGAGATCTGCGGACAAGTGGGCTTGTCAAAAGTGACGTGGGCGACAAGGCCTCCACCGAAGAATGTGGAGATGCGATTTTTTGTGCGGTCGACAAACTGGTCAGCGACGAGAAATTCTCCGGGAACAAGTTCTTCCTTCAATGAGCCAACGGCGCTGACGGAGAGAATACGGTCCACACCGAGAAGCTTGAGCGCGTAAATATTGGCGCGAAAATTAATTTCGGTTGGAAGAATGCGATGGCCGCGACCGTGGCGGGCAAGAAAGGCGACGCGTTTGCCTTCGAGAAGTCCGGTTACGATGGCTTCGGATGGATCGCCGAATGGAGTCTTGACGCGAATCTCTTTTGTATCCGTGAGGCCTTTCATCGCATACAAGCCGCTTCCGCCAATGATTCCAATATTCGCTTGAGGATTTTTAGCCGCAGTCTTCGCCTTCGCTGTTTTCAAGGCAGGTGTTCCCTTTCCTATTGGGAGTTACCGGTTGAGGTCTGCAGGTTCGAATGCAACCTTATTTTCCCGCTCATACAGCGCCGCAGCAGGAACGTCCGGGTCGTGGCCGAAAACGACGATCCAGCCGTCCTCGACGATGGTGCGCATCCATTTTCGCTTGGTTTCGAGCGTCTGCAAAGGGTAAAGGTCGTAGGCCATGATCCACGCGAGCGGAAGGTGGTGGCGAGTGGGAAAAAGGTCGGCGACAAAGAAAACGGTCTTGCCACCGCCGGTGAGTTTGACGGCCTGGATGCTTGCGTTGTGGCCAGGGATGCGAACAACAGAGATGCCGGGAAGAATTTCCGTGTCGCCGGAGATGAGCTTCCACTGTCCGGACTGCCGCATAGGCAGAAAATTATTCTCGAAGTAGCTTGCGCGATCGCGTTCGGTGGGATTGGCGGCGTGAGCGAATTCGTCAGCCTGGACGATGTATTGCGCGTTCGGAAAGGTGGGCACGGCATGGTCGTCGAGGAGTTTTGTGTTCCCGCCAGCGTGGTCGAAATGGAGATGCGTGTTGATAACGAGATCGACCTGGCTCGGGCTGACACCAGCGGTTGCGAGGTTTTGCGTGAGCGGGTCGCCTTCGTCAATGGCGTAAATATCGCGGAGCTTGGGCGTCCATTTGGTACCGTTGCCTGTTTCGATGAGGATATTCTTGTTGGCTGCGCGGACCAGCAGGGAGTTTGCCGCAAGGCGGATACGATTGCGCGAGTCGGGTGGGGATTTTTTCTCCCATAGAGGTTTCGGAACAACGCCGAACATGGCGCCGCCGTCGAGATAGAAATTGCCACTGTGGATGTGCCGGATTTCGATGTCGCCGAGACGCATTCGCGCTGATCCTAGATTTGCAGGCCACTCTTGGCGAGAATTTCGTTCACGGCGGAGAACGGATCTTTCAGGCGTTCTGCAACATCGGCGGCTAGCTGATTGAGAGCCGCTTCGCCACCCGCTGCGTTGAGGACGCGTTCGAGAATGCGCGATTCGATGAGTTCGACCAGGCGATTGCGCCAATGCTCGGTGTGTTTTTTGGCGCGTTCGCCGCTGGATTCGAAATGAGTGCGGAATCTGGCGATCGCTTCGGCGAGTTTTTCGATGCCCTTGTTTTCCGTGGCAACCGTACGAACGACGGTCGGATGCCAGCCATTTTCATCGCTGACCGAAGAGCGGCCAACCTTTGGCATCGCCATCGAGAGCATGGCGTGGAGCTGCTCTTCGAGGCGGGCGGCGCCCTCGCGATCGGATTTGTTGAGAACGAAGATGTCGCCGATTTCCATTAAGCCGGCTTTCATGTTTTGAATATCGTCGCCGAGACCGGGCACGAGTACGACGACGACGCAGTCGGCGAGACGCACGATTTCGATTTCGTCCTGGCCGACACCGACGGTTTCGATGAGGATTTGGCGCTTGCCCGCAGCATCGAGGAGAAGTGCCACTTCGGCGGTGGCGCGAGCGAGGCCACCGAGGAATCCGCGGGTGGCCATGGAACGAATGAAAATCCCGGCATCGCCTGCGTGGCTCTGCATGCGGATGCGATCGCCGAGAATCGCGCCGCCCGTGTACGGGCTTGTGGGATCAACAGCAATGACGCCGACGCGATCTTCCTGTTTGCGGTAGTGGGCAGCGAGGCGGTCGACGAGCGTGCTCTTACCGGTGCCGGGCGCGCCTGTGATTCCGGTGAGATAGGCTGCGCCAGTCTGAGGAAAGAGAGTTTTCAGAAGCGGCTCGGCCTCGGGAGCGTGATTTTCAATGGCGGTGATGGCACGAGAGATCGCGCGGATTTCTCCGGCGCGAACTTGCTCCGCCCAGGCTTCAATGGGCAGAGACATTTTGATCCTGTCGCTTTTGTGCAGAGAACACAGGCGGACGCATGTTCGTATTATTTCTTTCCAAGTAGCTGGCGGGCAATGACGAGTCTCTGGATTTCGCTGGTGCCTTCGCCGATAGTGCAGAGCTTCACGTCGCGATAAAACTTTTCGGCGGGGTAATCCTTGATGAATCCATAGCCGCCGTGAATTTGCACGCACTCGTTGGCGACGCGGACGGCCACTTCGCTGGCGAAAAGCTTGGCCATGCTGGATTCGCGTGTGAAGCGGACATCTTTCTGGTCGGCGAGCCACGCGGCTTGATAAACGAGGAGGCGCGCGGCCTCCACCTCCGTGGCCATGTCGGCGAGCTTAAACTGGATGGCTTGAAATTCGCTGATGGCTTGGCCGAATTGCTTGCGCTGCTTCGCATATTTTACGGCTGCGTCGAGCGCTCCTTGCGCCATGCCGAGCGCGAGCGCGGCGATGGAGATGCGTCCACCGTCAAGAATTTTGAG
>Ga0070707_100001823_pt1 | contig 20504 bp, 17 predicted proteins | sample KBSK5502metaG_FD_65468 | JGI IMG/M metagenome (GOLD analysis project Ga0070707, IMG submission 65468) | Corn, switchgrass and miscanthus rhizosphere microbial communities from Kellogg Biological Station, Michigan, USA - KBS K5-50-2 metaG | ecosystem: Host-associated > Plants > Roots >...
AAAGCTTGAGGATCGATAAGGTTATGGTTGTCGGGCACTCGATGGGTGGAATGCTGGCCACGCGTTTCGCAACACAGTATCCCGCGATGGTGGAGCGCCTGGTCCTTTACAACCCGATTGGTTTGGTAGACGCGCGATTCGATCGACCGCTGGAAAGCGCCGACGAAGCGTACAAACGGAACCTGGCGTCGACCTACGAAACGGCGAAGGCGTCCCTCCAGCGGTACATCACACACAACCCGGCCGCCTGGACGCCGGAATTCGAGGCCTACGCGCGCGTCCGGTACTCGTGGACGCTCAGCGCCGACTGGCCGCGCCTCGCTATGGTCCAGACGCTTCTCGCGCAGGTGCAGTATCTCGATCCCGTCGTCGACGACTGGGCGCACATCAAAGCGCCAACGCTTGTTTTCGGCGGCGCCGAAGACAGTCTGCCGGGATCAGCGACTGTCTTCAGAGAGCGCGTGAAGTTCATCGTCGATACGATTCCGAACCACAACGCCAGATTGCACCTCATCCCCGGCCTCGGGCACGTTCCTCACATGGAAGCGCCCGACAAGACCTATCCTCCGCTCATCGCATTCCTGAAGGAAGGGATTGCGAAGCCATAGAACGCAGCTCAATGTTCCGGCGATACCGTGATTGTGTCGGCCTCGTTCTTGGATTTCGCGTCGCGATACATCAGTAGGATACCCGTTTGAGAAGGTGAAGCCGCATCGCCGCCGGGAACCGCCTGGATGGTCAGGGTGCTACTGCTTCCCGCAGGCACGCCGGTGGCCGGTATGCCCGAGCCCGCGAACCGGGGCACCCCCGGTGTATACGTCATGCCGACAATCGAGTCCGTGAGATTTCCAGTGAAGTAATTGTCGAAGGCGAACACCGAAAAATCGAAGCGGCTGTTCGCATTCAAGCCCAGCGCGGAAAGGGGCGCAGTCAGGATGACATTTCCGGAATCCAGATCCGCATCCGTGAAGAAGAAAATGCCACCGGTGTTCGTAGCCAGGTTGAAGACCTCAACCACATTCTGGCCCGTGGCCGCAAATCCGCCATTTTCCAGATTGAACACGACAAAGTCGAACACGCCGTCGCGATTCGAATCGATGTAGATGTCGAATTCCGCGGGATAGTTGGGATGTGCCCGCACACCGAATGTGTTGATCGCGAATTGAATTCCCGTTCCGGGGCCGGCCGCCGTATCGACCAGGCGCGCGCCCACCGACTTCATATCGATGATGGCGAAATTATCGCCTGGGCCAGGCAACAGCCGCCGTGGAATCTGGCGGCTCGTGCCCAGCAGCGAGAAGACGTCCACTCGTCCATCGAGCGCGCCCTCGCGGTTGTCCAGAGCGACTTCAGTCATGCCTTTTTTCAAGCGGACTTCGTCCTCTTTAACCGTCACGGCTGCTGCGCGGTGCGGCAGGATATGCCAGGGCAGATGGACCGTGTCGGCCGCGTCGGCCAACGTCACGAAACCGTCGAACTCCACACCTTGTAGTCGGAATCCGTCGCCGCCGCGGCTGCCGCCATTCAGCGTCCATATGGGGAGTTTGGTCGGGTCGGTCTTCAGGCGCACTTTGAATGACGCGCTGCCATGTGCAGGCACGGTGATGCTGGATGGCGCGCTGATGTTCACAGCGCCGCTTGCGGCATCGGAAGCATATCGGAAGTTTGTTGTGATCGAGTATGTGCGGCGGCTGCCGCCGTAATTGTGAACTTCAACAGTCTTGTCAGATGTTTTCGAGTCCGTGAAAGCGTTGTATCCGAAGGAAAGGCTCGGCGCCTCGTCATCCGAGTTCCACGCGGCAGTCGTGCTTGCAAACGCACGGTTGACACGAACCTCGCCCGCCCCAATCCGGGTGATGGGCGCCAGCGCGCCCGGCTGATTCACGGGATCGGTCTGAATGTTGGTTTCGGCCGTATTCATGAGCAGGGCTTTGATTTCGAGCGGACTGAGCTGCGGGTGCGCCTGAATCAGAAGGGCGGCGGATCCCGAAATCATCGGCGTCGCGCCCGATGTTCCACCAAAGCGTGTTTGTCCTGTGCCGGTACCGGCTTCAGCCGAAACCGATGCCCCTGGAGCTCCGATCTCGGGTTTGATGCTGTTGAAGCTGTAGGATGGCCCGCGCGCCGATGCGCTGACCATGCTCATCACGAGATGGATAATATTCGCCGGATCGAACTTCGCAATCGCGCCTACCGCGAGTTGCGACTTGATCGTGTTCGACGTCGCCAGGCTTACCATGAATCCCGGGATGGTTATCGCTGGTCCGCCTCCGAAGGCGCCTTCGAAAGGATCGCCGGGCGCAACAAGACCGATCACGCCGACGAGACCGCCGGCGTTTGCGATATTGCGGATCTTGTCGCTGAAGAGACATGTCCCACGATTAACGAGTACGATTTTTCCAGTGAGTGAACCAGCGGCGAAAGCCGCGCAGCCGTTCAAATTTCCGCCTGCCCCGTTTCCAAATTGAACCGGCGCCTGGATGACGGACGTGAGCGGGGCCGACCAGGGCTGAAAAACAGCGGGATAATTGCCGGCGATGCTGACCGGCGAGACGATCGTCATCAGGTTTTCCACGGCGGAAGGAACTTGTGTCTGCGCGACGCTGATCGCCTCAGGAGAGATGGAGGGAGACGACACGATGTAAGGGCGATCGGCGCTGTTGCCCGCGGCGGCCACGACTACCACGCCAAGCTGAACGGCAATTGAGGAGGCCTCGGTGAGATCATCTTGAATCTGGCCATAAGAACTTCCCAGCGACATGTTGATGACATCTACAGCATCGGAGATGTCGCCGTCGCCGTTCGGGTCGAGCGCGAATTCGATACCCTGCAGCAAGGCCACTCCACTGCAAGAACTCGACACAGCGCTGCACACCTTCACCGCATATAGAGAGGCGCCGGGCGCGACACCCTTATGCGAACCGCCGTCATTGCCGGCAATGATGTCGGCGACGTGCGTTCCATGTCCGCCATCGCACGGAGCCGCAATGACGGCCGGACCGCAGTCAATCGGATCCGGATCGGGAGCCAATGGCCCGTTCGGCCACTTTTCTCCAACGAAATCGAATCCGCCGACGACTTTGGCGGTCGGGAAAAGGCCATCGGTCGTCGTGGTTTTCGGATCGGTCGTACTGGTTCCATAAGCGGCCGCATACGCCGCGGCCGTGCCAGGTCCCCCGAAAAACTTGTGGGTGTAATCGATGCCGGTATCCAGCACGGCAACCCTCACGCCTGTGCCGTTGAATCCGGCGTTTTGGACTGCCGTGGCGCCTATGTAGGGCACGGTTTCGGACAAATCCAGTTGGTAATCGTGAAGGGCACGAACGCTATTGACGCCGGATAAAGCGGCGATTGCCGGTACTTGCGATGCATCGACCGTGACGATCACCGCATTGAGAGACTTGCTGAGGCGGGCCACATCCCGCCCGCCGAGACTGCGGATTTGCGCCAGCAAAGCGTCCTGTTTTTGTTCGAGCTGGACGAGATAATCGCGCTGTTGGGCCGTGCTCAGGTTTCCGCCTGTCTTCTTGGCATTCTTTCCGTGCACCACGGCCAATGGGGCGTCGCTCAGTTGGACAACAAGCTGCACGCTTGGACCGGCTGTGGCTATCCGCGGGGCTGAAGTCGTTGGGATGGCCCCATTAGGTACAGCGAGCGAGGATACATCGGGTTTCTCGATTGTAACTGCGCTCTGTGCCAATGCTTCGGTGACAAGAAATGTCGTGACCAGCAATATCGAACAAATCGCTCGCATACTTCCTCCCCATGGTTTTTGTGCACCAGGATCCAAACAAGTCTGGATTGGTTGAACGTCGGGGTATTAAAGAGGACGGACGGCTGGTTGTCAATGAATTTGGCGCGTCGATAACGAGGCTCTACGACCGGCTGCGTAACACAGGCACCGGGCGAGTCAGCAGATCCATATAGAGCTTGAAAAACCAGTCGTTGTCGAATCGCAGGACGACTTTATGTTTCTGCAGATGGTTGGCGGCGGGCTTCTGTACATCGCGATATCCGAGGGTATGGCAAGCGTGTGGCGTTTGTCGCCGCAGACGAAAAAAGTAACGTTTCCTTATGGCTGGCACCGCTGAATGGTCGAACCGCGCCGCGGCGGCTAAGTACAACTGCCAGCTGGGAGGCATACTTTGGCGAACCCGGCGAGATCGTTTTCGCGGGCCAAGAGAAGGCGGTGCTATCCGTCTATCGCGTCAAAGAGGACGGCTGTGAATTACGGAAGCTGATCCCAACCTCAGGGATCATTCCATTCGGTGTCTCGCCGGACGGACGGTGGATACCTGCGCAGGATTCGAGGCGTGGGGCTCCTTCTTCGTGTTTCCCGCTGACGGTGGTTCTCCAACACTCGTCTGCAAAAATTGTTCTCCGCCGCACGGCCCTGACCCGATCCTATGAGTTCCCGTACCGTAATGCCGGCATCATTTCTTCCCACCGAACAATCCGCCAAGGATTCCTTTGACTGTGTCCTGAGGTTTCTGACCCTGTTGAAGGCCGGGAATGAGTTTCTGCTTCTGGAACTGAACGATGGATTGCGCATCCGGAGAGAATCGGGGTTGCTTGAACGTTCCGGTCACGAGGACAGGAATTGTCATCTCGCCGCCGGCGTTCCCGAAGACCGTTTTCATGTAGCCCGCAATATTTCCGCCGCCGACTTTATCCGCGAATGCTTTTGACAGCACGGCGGTGAGTTTGAGGTTCAGAGCTTCGGTCGCCAGGTCGCCGGTTCCCACCGCCGACACATTACCCATGTTCATCTGAGCCTTCAGGTCGTCGGTGTGGGCGATGCCATTGGCCACGGCGACGTGCCCGGCAAGTTTGATGATATCGGTAACTTTATCGTTACCTGACGAAGACGCGCCAAGAAATCCGCCGATGGCACCCAGTTCGTGCCCAAGATCGAAGCCGGAAATGCGGACGTCATCGAAGTTCAGATCCATGTTGCCGTTGATGGCGCGCATGACGTGCTCGGAGGTGAACGATTGCAGTGGGCCTGCGGCGTGCATGTCGAGATTGAGATTTCCGTTTCCTTTGACCTGATCGAGTCCCTTGATTCCATACGCGCGCGCGATCGACTGAATCTCCGGCAACGTGGCGTTGGGAGCACGCAGCGTGAGATCCATCGAGGGCGAGGACGACATGTATTGCTTCACTGCAAAATGCGAAGCGACATTTGTCTTGCCGGATGTCGCCGTGAAATCGTTCGATCGGATTTCCTCGGGCGTAAGTGTGACATCAATCGCCTTCACCTCGACCGGCTGCGGCACATCCTTGCCGGATACTCTTACGTCCCGGCCTGCGATGGTGCCCGTCATCACTGGACTGGCAGCCGAGCCGGTTACCTTCAGATCGGCCTGCGCTTTTCCGTTCACGTTCGTTCCTGGCGCGAACGCAATTCCAAGCGCCGATGCCAGGTGCGCGATGTCATCGATCGGAACGCTTCCGGTTTTCATCGTGAGGTTCAGTTGCGCGGGTGTTGTGTTCGTCGTGATGGTGCCAGCCACGTCGATGGGCGTTTGACCAAGGCGTACTTTGGTGTCATCGATCGTGAGAACGCCGTTCGCATTCTTGATCCCGCTCGTCATATCGATGTGATCGATGGCGAACCCATTCACCGACAATCGGCCATCGTGAATGGCGATGTGCTCCAAAGCGAAGCCGCGCGCGCTTCCATCGTTTGAAGAGCGGGTATTCGGCGCGGCGGGGCTCTTGCCGCCAAGCGTCGAGAAATTCCATTCGCCTCGTTTGTTCCGGATCAGTTGCACAACCGGCCGCTCGAGCTCGAGCGAGTGCACGTTGACGTTCCCGCCGGTCAATGAAGCCAGACCGACACGCACATCAAGCTTGTCGGCACGTATGAACGGAGATTGAGAAGCAACCGCCGGGTCTTCCGCGATAACCGGGTTCTCCACTTGCAAACGCAGCGGCAGAATGCCCAGATGCATCTGGCCAAGCGTGACGCTTCGCCCGAGCTGCCGTTCGAGCTGCGCTTGCACCGCACCTCGATATCGGTTCACGTCTACCAAAAACAGTGCCGCAGCGGCTATGACAATGATGGCCGCGACACCGATCCCGAGCCCAATAATTAGTTTTCTCATACTTTAATTGTAGCGCTGAGCGGTGCCTGTCAGAAGCTGGCCTGAGGGGCCGGTCGCAGCTCGAATCACTCGAATAATCCGATCGAGGTCCTTTTCGGTAAGGGAAGCGTAAACGGGTAGCTGCAAGGTATGTTCCGTAGCCTCGGCGACAGGGCATTTCGTTTTGAACGGGTCCAAATGATTCAGCACGTTGCAGATATCGACGGGCATGGTTTCCACGTCCACGCCGGCACGGATCGCTCGAAGCTTGAGCGTAGCCGGATCCGCCGCACGAATGCAGTACTGGTAATAGACCGATTCCGTTTCCGGAGGGGCCGCCGGCGGCTGGATCGCGTCGATTTGTGCGAGACCGGCGGTCAGTTTTTTCGCGTGCGCGCGGTTGAGCGCATTGAACTTGTCGATGTTCTTCAGCATCTCGAGGCCGATGATTGCCTGTGCATTTGTGTAGCGTTTCCGGTAAGACTCGGGCAGCGGATCGAGCGGACGAATTCGAATTTTGCGGGATCGAGATTGAACGTTCCCGGATCGATGTCGACAAACTTCGGCCGGAATCCGAGGACGCGCGCCATCTCTGGAACGGCCCAGAACGTGAGAGCGGGAAAAATGATCTCGGAATCGCGCGGCAGATCGAGCGCCTTCAGCGTCTAGTAAAGCGCCATGCGGCCATACGATGCGGAAAGCGCATGTTGCATGCCGTGGTAAGCGGCAATTTGTTTTTCGAATTCCTGAATCGGAGAACCGCGAAGACCATCGCTACGGAAAACCGCTTTCAGCGCCGCCAACCTGAAACATGACGAGCGCCGTACCGCGCGATGGTCCTGATCATTGGTCGCTGGCTTTTGACCCCTGGGCTTGGAAGAACGCGAGATCTTCTTCGGTCTGGCGGCGCTTGGCGTACGCTTCCAGGTGCATCAGCGCGTCGAGAGTCTCAATCGGAGTCTTGATTCCGAAATAATTCAAACCGAACGACGGGCGCACGTAGAACCGGGTGTACGCCAGGCCGAGCATGTGCACGAGTTCTTCATGGCTCAGGTTGGGGTGCCGGAAAGTGGGCGTGTAGCCGTCAAACTTCTCCCAGTCCGTTTCTGTGATGAGCGGCTTCATGTGTTTGTATAGAGGCGTTCCCGGAAATGGAGTGAGAATCTTGAACAGCGCAGCAGTGGGACTCAGATCGATGGCATAGTCGATTGTCGCGCGAATGCTTTCCACGCTGTCAGTCAAAAAACCGATCACGAAGAAACCTTCAGTCGTGATTCCTTTGTCGCGGCAATAGGAGACAATAGCCCGCTGGTGTTCCGGAGGTATCGGCCTGCGTCCGACGCGCTTCAACGTTGCGGGATCCACGGATTCCACGCCGAATGTAACCGTTTTCAAGCCGGCGCGATGCAGCAGGTCCAGAAGATCTGTATCCAGATCGTCCAGACGCGTTTCACATTCGAATCGCACCTTCAGATTTTTCCGCAGGATGCCTTCGGCAATTCCCGTGCTCCGCTCTCGCTCTTCACTGAACAGCGGGTCGCGGAAAATCAGATAGGGATGTTCATGACGTGCGCAAATTTCTTCAATTTCCGCCACGACGTTCTCCGCCGAACGCGAGCGGTAGGGCGCCGTAATTCGATGCGGACAATAGGTGCAGAATTCCGGACAGCTCCTGCTCGAGAGTATCGGAAAAGCGCGATTCGACGGTCGAATCGAACGGCCGACGGCATGACGCACACGCCCCTGATCGAATAAATGCCATGCCGGAAAAGGCAGGCCATTCAGATTGTCGATTGCCGGACTCGCCATGATTCCCGCAGGGACCTCTCCTGCGGCAATGCGAATTGCAGCCTGCTCGGGCTCGCCCTTGATGAGGAAGTCGGCATGGTTTTCAAGAAGCTCAGGCATGTGTGTCGCCGGAGCACCGAAGAAGCCGACGCGCGTGCCATATCGCCGCTTCGCTTCCTCGGCCCATTCGATTTCGTGACGGTAATCGACAAGGGAACTCAGGACAAGCGCGATGTCCCCTTCCACAAACTCGTCACGGGTCACACGAACGTCGTGGCCCGCCTGTTCGAAAATGGCAGCCAGATAGCCGGCATGAATGCTGGGGACGTTTTGAAAAAGTCTTCGAGCACGTTCGATCCAACGTGTCGTCCACGAAAATCCGCGGAACCGCGAACCATAACCACCAACCACCGTGTCCTTATTTACAAAACCGCCTCGCCCTTTGATGTCGGCGATAACCACGCGCATAACAGCAGCCTCCGGATGAAGTAGAACAAATAATTTCGAGTTGGGACGTTAAACGCGTGATGAGGACGGCGGGCCCCGCGATGGGTCCTGCCACAGTATTGAATCGAACGGAACCTGTTCCGGCTGAGAATGGATCGAACCAGCCGAGTCTCTTGCCCATACAAAAAAACGCCCGGCAGGCGTCGCCTGAAGCGGCGGATTCGGTGATGCGCCGATGGGATCGGGCGCATCGGCCCTTTGATGCTGAATTCCTGGCCCGCGGTAGCGGCCCAGTCCGCCGTAAGTCCATGAGCTGACCCGTCTGAAGTCCTTGCCTTGATTTGCCCAGACTGCAACGGGACGCAGGGAAGTAGCGCTTATAATGACGAGCAGTTCACCCACACTGTCATGATCGTCGTCGATGGTCTGAAGGCTGAGGCCGGCTGTACCCGCCGTCAAATATGTCGTTAGCCGAAGCTTCGGACGGCCAGTAGTGAAGTGGATGTTGACCTGATAGAGATTGCCGCGCTGCCGGATCGTGGCCGTTTCGGGGATGTGATCGCCGTCGAGATCGTGTTTAAGTTGTGTCCGATAAGAAAACTGCCCGGTGCTGCTGTCCCGTTGAGATGCGGATGCCCAAGTGGCCGCTGATAGAACAACATAAAGAACAGCCAGACCAGTCAGGATCCGCTTGCTTCGTCGCAGCTTTGCAGTGGACAACAAACTTGGGCTCCGGTGCCGAGGCTTTTTCGGTCGCTATGATATCGCAATTTTGTAAAAGATTTGAGACTTACCCGTAATAAATTCTTGGGTTACAGTGTCTCTGCCTTATGAAATTCCTAATGAAATGTGCAATTTATTCGTTCATCCTCTTCGTCGCCTGCCCCCTGTGGGCGCAAAACCCAACTCCTTCAGTTCAGGAAATCCTGGACCGGATGATGGCCCGCAACGTTTGGCAAGACCAGGCGCTTTTGGAATTCCGGGCGATGCGAAAATTCTATGCGGCAAACGTCCGGTTCAAAACCGACTCCACAATGTATGTGCAGACGGTTTTTCGCAGGCCCGATCAGTTTCAGTCGACCGTGACTTCGCATGTCGGATCGAATCTCATCCGTTCCCGGGTTTTCGACAAGATCCTCGAGGCCGAAAATGAAACGCGAGACAGGAAGGACAAGCAGCAAGTCGATATTATTCCAGCGAATTACAACTTTGCGCTCGTGGGAGCGACCGGAGTTGAAAACTGCAACAGCCGTCCCTGCTACCACTTGAGCATCTCACCCAGGCGGCGCGACAAGTATTCGCTGGATGGCGAAGTCTGGATCGATGCTGAGGACTACAGTATCGTCCGCATTCACGGCGCTCCTGCCAAACGCCCGTCCTGGTGGACCATCAAGACGGAAATCGATCGCCGCTACAAGAAGGTCGTCGGCATCTGGCTTCCCGAGCGAATGGATTCCTCGAGCAACATCATGATTGCAGGCCACTCCGTCCTCTCGATCGAATACACGTACGAGGAAGTGGAAACGACGAATTAAATTCGGGGACGGACGTCCCCGAATTTAATTCGTAACGAGGACGCGCATGAATCGGCGTTTGCCGACTTTGAAGAGATATTCGCCGGCCTGGGAAATTTCCGCTTTGGGATCGGTGACGCGCTGATCATTGATGTGCACGGCGCCGGATTCGATCAAACGTTGCGCTTCGGTATTCGAGGGCGCGAGGTTGAGGGACGGCAATAGCCGCGTGAGCCGCATGGGACCGGCGGAAATCGATATCTTCTTCGTTTCAACGTCTTCGGGGTTCTGCCGCTTCCGGAACACACGATTGAATTCGTCGCGCGCTGCATCCGCGGCTTCAGCGCCGTGGTAGTCGCTCACGATCCGCACGGCGAGATCGGCTTTCACGTCCATCGGATGACGCTTGCCATCGCCAATGTCCTTGCGCAGGTTCTGGATTTCATTCAAGGGGATGTCGGTTAGAAGTTCGTAGTAGCGATACATCAGGTCGTCGGAAATCGACATGACCTTGCCGAATTGTTCGTTCGGAGGTTCGTTGATGCCGATGTAATTGCTGAGAGACTTGCTCATTTTCTGCACGCCATCGAGACCTTCAAGGAGCGGCATCGTCAGGACAATCTGCTGCTCCTGGCCGTATTCGCGCTGGAGCTCGCGACCGACGAGCAAATTGAACCTCTGATCCGTGCCGCCAAGTTCGACATCCGCCTCCAGCGCCACCGAGTCGTAGCCTTGCGCGATGGGATACAACAGTTCGTGCAGCGCGATCGGCAGCTGGTTCTTCATGCGGTTTGAAAAATCCTCACGCTCGAGAATCCGGGCAACGGTGTATTTGGATGCGAGACGAATGAATCCTTCGGAGCCGAGGCCCATCAGCCAGCGGCTATTGAAGTCGATAACCGTCTTCTGCGAATCGAGAATTGTGAAGATCTGCTGCTTGTACGTTTCGGCATTCTGCTGCACTTCGTCCGGGGTGAGCTGCTTACGTGTTGCCGAGCGGCCGGATGGGTCGCCAATCATTCCGGTGAAATCACCGATGAGGAAGATGACCGTGTGGCCGAGATCCTGAAAGTGTTTCATTTTCCGGATCAGGACTGTGTGGCCAACGTGAATATCCGGCGCTGTCGGATCGAAGCCGGCTTTCACACGCAGCGGCTTCCCGTTCTTCTGCGCGCGCTTCAGCTTCTCCGCCAATTCCTCTTCGCGGATGATGTCGACGGAACCGCGACGGATATGTTCGAGTTGCTCAGCTACGGGAATTGTTTTGAAGTCGCTCATGTTGCGACCACGCGCCTGCCCTTAATTTTGCACCGTCCCGATAAAACCAGTTCGATCGCTTCGGGATAAATACGATGCTCTTCTTTCAGAATCCTCGCTGCCAATACATCCGCCGTGTCGTTGTCCCGGACCGGAACTACGGCCTGCAAAATGATGGGCCCGCCATCAAGCGCATCGTCGACGAAATGGACCGTGCAGCCGCTGAACTTCACACCGTGATCGATGGCCTGCTGTTGCACATCCGTTCCGGGAAATGCCGGCAGCAAAGCGGGATGAATGTTCAGAATACCGTAGGGGAAGGCTTCGAGAAAGACGCGGCTCAAAATGCGCATGAAACCGGCGAGGATAACGAGCGAGACGTTGTGCTTCTTCAGCACCTCGACAGCTTCCCGATCGAAGTCCTCGCGCGACCGCTGCCGCGAAGGAATATAGACCGCATTGAGCCCCCGCGCGCGTGCGCGTTCCAGTCCGGGTGCGGCTTCAACATTACTGATGACAACGACGATTTCAGCATTCAATTGTCCGGACGCAATGCGATCCGCGATGGCTTCAAAGTTGGAGCCGCGGCCGGAAAGAAGAATGCCGAGCCTCCGATTGGCCGGCTGGATTTTCATTTTATTGATGGCTGCGCGCATTTCTTGAGGCTTCGCGCTGTCGCGCTTGCGCTTCGCCCGGGCTTGCATTCGCTCCGCTCATGAGCGATACGTGACGCGCGGCTCTCCGGGAATGATGCGTCCGATCTGGTAATACGGAGTCTTCAGCGTTGCGGTGAGCGCATCCAGATTTGAAGGGTGGACCACGATGATCATACCGATTCCCATGTTGGTGGATCGGAGCATTTCATCGCGCTCGATCTTGCCGATGTCGGCCATCACGCGGTACAAGGGAAGCACCGGCCAGGATCCGAGCTGCACTTCAGCCTGGCAATTTTCGGGAAGAATGCGATTCAGATTTTCCGTGATGCCGCCGCCGGTAATGTGCGCCAACCCTTCAATGAGATTCTTCGCCAGCGCTTCGCGCACAACCGGTGCGTAATTCACGTGAGGTTTCAGCAGTTCATCGCCGACGCTGAGTTCCAGTCCTTCGACGTGGGAGTCCGGCGTGAGCTTCGCGACTTCAAAAAACAATTTTCGTGCCAGTGAATATCCGTTGGTATGCAGACCAACAGAGGGAAGGCCAATGAGCAGATCGCCGTGGCGGATCGATTTGCCATCGAGGACGCGCGCGCGATCGACGATCCCGACGATGAATCCCGCAACGTCGTATTCGCCATCGGCGTAGAAGCCCGGCATCTCGGCCGTCTCGCCACCGATCAGCGCGCAGCCTGCTTCCTTGCATCCCCGCGCGACGCCTTCTACAACTGAAACGACGACGTCCGGATCGAGACGGCCCGTTGCCACGTAATCCATGAAGAACAGCGGCCGCGCGCCCTGCACGAGTATGTCGTTGACGCAATGATTGACGAGATCGGCGCCCACCGTGTTGTGGCGGTTCATCATCACGGCCACTTTCAGTTTTGTGCCGACGCCGTCCGTGCTCGAAACCAGGACCGGCTCTTTAATCCCGGCGAAATTGCAGGCGAACATTCCGCCGAATGATCCGATGTCGGAAAGAACGCCGGGCGTGAAAGTTTCCCGCGCGAGACTGCGGATGCGTTTCTTGGCCGCGTTGGAGGCGTCGATATCGACGCCGGCGTCTTTGTAAGTGATGGCCATTTATTCTTTGAGGCTGGCTTCCCAGAGATCCAGTTGCCGATCTTCCTCTTTCGCATCGGGCGTCCGGTCGGCGAAGTCGAGTGGATATTGGCCCGTGTAACACGCGGTGCAAAACTCGTTGCCCTTCCCGGCAACGGCGCGAATCAGTCCCGGCAAGCTGAGGTAAGCGAGAGAGTCGGCTTCAATATACTTGCAGATTTCTTCGACGGTGTGACTCGATGCGATCAATTCTTTCTTCGTCGGCGTGTCAATGCCGTAGAAGCATGGCGAAAGCGTCGGCGGGCATGTAATCCGCATGTGCACTTCTTTAGCTCCGGCGGCGCGCACCATCTTGACGATCTTGCGGCTTGTCGTTCCGCGCACGATCGAGTCATCGATAAGCACGACACGCTTGCCGACAAGCAGTTCTTTCACCGGATTCAATTTCACTTTCACGCCGAAGTGCCGGATCCTCGTTTTCGGCTCGATAAATGTGCGGCCGACGTAGTGATTTCGGATGAGTCCGAACGCAAACGGAATCCCGGACTGCTGGGAATAACCAATGGCGCCGGCAACGCCTGAGTCGGGGATCGGCACGACGAGATCCGCATCCGCAGGGCTTTCATCTGCGAGAATGCGTCCCATCAGGTCACGGCTCGTCTGGACGGTTCTTCCAAAGACGATGCTGTCCGGACGCGAGAAGTAGACATGCTCGAAAATGCATTTCGAAAGCCTCGTCGACGGCAGCGCCTTCACGGATTGGAGTTCCTCACCTCGGATCAAAACGATTTCACCCGGTTCCACTTCGCGGACGTATGAGGCTCCGATCAAATCGAAAGCGCATGTTTCGGAAGCGAGAACATAGGAGCCGTTGACCTTTCCGAGATTCAGCGGCCTGAAGCCGTTGGGATCGCGAACCCCGATCAACGCATCTTCAGTGAGCAGCAGCAGCGAAAACGCGCCCTGCACCTGGCCGAGCGTTTCTCCGAGCGCATCGAGCAAGGTATCCGCCTGGGAGCGCGCAAGCAGGTGAAGGATGACTTCGCTGTCGCTCGTGGACTGGAAAATGGACCCCTGCCGCTCGAGGCCTTCCCGCAGTGACATCGCATTGATGAGATTTCCGTTGTGAACGAGAGCAACGGTTCCGTGAGTGCATTTCACGACGATCGGTTGAGCGTTCCCTTCACTGCTGTCGCCCGCCGTGGAGTATCGCGTGTGGCCGATGGCGTTCACACCTTTGAGCTTCGCGATGACATCCTCGGAGAACACGTCCGCCACATAGCCCATCGCCTTGTGGGTGTAGACCTGAAAGCCGTCGGACGAAGAAATGCCTGTGCTTTCCTGACCCCTATGCTGCAGGGCATAGAGGCCCAGGTACGTCATTTGCGAGGCGTCCGAGTGATTAGCGATCCCAAAGATTCCACACATTAGATGGTGCTCTCCTATGATAGCAGCTTCGGCAGACCCTCGCTCCAGGCGGTTTCGAGCTCGTCAACCCTGATGTCGGCGACACGAAGGTTTTCGTAATTGAGGATCAACCGACTACCGCCAACCTTTCCGATGTCGTGAAATTTCAAGCCTGTCCGTTCGGCGCGCTTGCGCAATTCCGCAGCATCTCGCGTCGTGAGTAGAACACGACTCGAGAATTCTCCGAACAGATCTTTTCGAATCTCCAGGGACGATGGCACGTTAATTTCGGCGCCAATAGCCGGGCGCTGCAGGTTCGAATAGCAGCATTCGGCGATTGCGACCGCCAGACCCCCTTCGCTGACATCGTGAGCCGATCGAATGAGGCCATCGCGAATTGCGGCCGCAACAAGGTTCTGGACGGCACGTTCGTCTTCCAGGTTCACTTTTCCAACGAGACGGCTGACGGGCTCGACGAGAACGATGGAATCGCCTGATTCTCTAAAGGACGAACCGGTCACCAGCGAGAGATCTTCGATCAATCCGACCATCCCCAGCACCGGCGTGGGATAAATGTCGCCGCCGAACGTTTCATTGTAGAAGCTGACATTGCCGCCGGTGATCGGGGTGCCGAAGGAGTCGCACGCTTCAGCCATGCCGTCCACGACTTCGCTGAATTGCCACATGACCTCGGGATGTTCCGGATTTCCGAAGTTCAGGCAATTCGTCGCGGCGAGCGGCCGGCCGCCCGAGCACACGATGTTGCGGCATGCTTCTGCCACGGCCATCTTTGCTCCCTCGCGCGGATTTCTTGCGACGCGATATGCGGGGCCATCGAGCGTCATCGCCAGAGCTTTCTTTGTGCCTTTGACCCGGACAGCTGCCGCGTCTGAACCAGGCCCCAGCAAGGTATTGGATTGGACCATGTGGTCATATTGTTGCCAAACCCATCGCCGCGAAGAGAGATTGGGCGACGAAACGGCGATCGTCAGCAGCTTGTTCCAGTCGTTGTTTTCTGAGAGAAATGTTTCGACGAGCGCCGGTTCGCATCCATCGAGAAAACTGTAGTCGTCGAGCCGCGACGACATGATTGATTTCGGCGGCAGCAGCGGACGCTGATAAACAGGAGCGTCATCCGCCAAAGCGCCATTCGGAATTTCCGCGACGATGTGGCCCTGGTGGCGCACGCGCAACAGGCCATCGTTCGTGACGCGGCCCACAGTCACTGCGTCAAGTCCCCACTTGTGGAAGACATCGAATACTGCTTTTTCGTTGCTCTTCTCCGCAACGAGCAGCATGCGCTCCTGCGATTCGCTCAGCATGATTTCGTACGCCGTCATTCCGGTCTCGCGCTGGGGCACGACATCCAGATCGAGCTCCACGCCTGTGCCGGCGCGGGCGCCCATCTCGCAGCTCGAGCAGGTGAGGCCGGCAGCTCCCATGTCCTGGATGCCGACGATGAGACCTTTCTGCATCGCTTCGAGACAAGCTTCGAGCAGGAGCTTTTCCATGAAGGGATCGCCGATCTGAACATTCGGCCGCTTCGCTCCCGCGTCTTCGCCGAATCCGGCGGAAGCCATCGTGGCGCCGTGAATCCCGTCGCGTCCCGTTTTCGCGCCGACATAGATGACGGGATTGCCGACACCGTGCGCGCGTCCGTAGAAAATTTTGTCTTTTTCGAAGATTCCCAGCGCGAAGGCGTTCACGAGAGGATTTTGAGAATACGATTCCGAAAAATAGACTTCGCCGCCAACCGTCGGCACGCCAAAACAGTTTCCATAAAACGCGATTCCGCCAACGACGCCTTCGAGAATGCGTTTGTTCTGCTGCTTGTCGAGCGGTCCAAAGCGCAGGCTGTTCATCGCCGCGATGGGCCGTGCGCCCATCGTAAAGATGTCGCGCAAAATGCCGCCGACGCCCGTCGCCGCGCCCTGGAACGGTTCAATGAAGGAAGGATGGTTGTGCGACTCGATCTTGAATGCGACGGCGAGGCCGTCGCCGATATCGATGATTCCCGCGTTTTCACCAGGCCCTTGCAGCACGGCCGCGCCTCTCGTTGGCAATCGCCGCAAGTGAACACGCGAGCTTTTGTAGCTGCAGTGCTCGCTCCACATCACACTGAAGATGCCGAGCTCTGTGATTGTCGGCTCCCGCTTCAGGATGGCGACAATCTTTTGATATTCGCTTTCCGTGAGGTTGTGCTGCGTGAGGACGTCTTCACTGACCATCATTTTGTGATTATTTGGTTACCAGGGCGTTGACCATCGATTCGAAAATCAATTTGCCGTCCGCGCTGCCAAGAATGCTTTCGTACGAGCGGTCGGGATGCGGCATCATGCCCAGAACGTTGCGCTGTTCATTCACGATTCCAGCGATGTTGTTTAACGACCCGTTCGGATTCGCCTCCGGCGTGACATTGCCTTTTGCGTCGGTATAACGGAAGACAACCTGATCGTTGTCTTCGATGCGCTTGAGCGTATCGGCATCTGCAAAGAAGTTTCCGTCGCCGTGACCGATTGGAATTCGGAGCACCTGGCCTTTGTGCATCAGATTCGTGTATGGCGTGTCGGTGGTTTCGGTGCGCAGATATTCGAACTTGCAGAGATACTTCAAGCCAACGTTGCGAAGCAATGCGCCCGCCAACAATCCAGCCTCGGTGAGAATCTGAAATCCGTTGCAGATGCCGAAGACCAGGCCCCCTTTTTTTGCAAAGTCCGCGATAGCTTTCATCACCGGCGAAAACTTCGCAAGAGCGCCCGTCCGCAGATAATCGCCGTAAGCAAAACCGCCGGGCAGAACCACCGCATCGAATCCCTTCACGGATGTCTCCTGATGCCAGATGTACTCGACGGGCTTTCCGAGCACGGTTCCGATGGCGTAGTAACAATCCTGCTCGCAGTTCGATCCTGGAAAGATAACAACACCAAATTTCATATGGATGTTTTTACTCCCAGATAATCCGGTATTCCTCGATCACCGGATTGGTCAAAACTTCCTTCGCAAGCCGCTCGACCTGCTCGCGCGATCCATTCTTCAGCCGGACGTCGAAGATCTTACCTTGCCGGACATCGGTAATCTCGGTCAGTCCGAGTGATCCCAGGCTGCGTTGGATCGTCATGCCCTGCGGATCGAGAACCGTCGGCTTCAACGTGACGATGACAGTAGCTTTCATTCATTCTCCATTTTACGCGAACACTCTCTGGAAGATCCGATCCACATTGGCCAGCAACCGGCTCGAGTCGAAAACCGTTTCAATGTCGGTTTTGCTCAATGCTTTGCCGACGTCCGGATCGCTCATCACTTTGTCTTTAAATGTTCCGCCTTCGTCCCAGACTCGCATGGCATTCCGCTGAACCCAACGGTAGGCGTCCTCTCGTGTGACATTCTTCGCCACCAGCTCCAGCAGCAAGTCCCCGGAATAGATCAGGCCGTGAGTCAGTTCCAGGTTCTGCTTCATGCGCTCGGGATAGACGACCAGTTTTTCGATCAACGTGGCTGTGCGATCGAGGAGGTAATCGGCAAGTATGGTGGAGTCGGGAAAAATGATGCGCTCGACCGAGGAGTGCGAAATGTCGCGCTCGTGCCACAGCGCGACATTTTCCATTGCCGCCACGGCGTTGCTGCGGAGAATGCGCGCCAGCCCGGCAATCTGCTCCGACGTGATCGGATTCCGTTTATGCGGCATTGCCGAGGAACCTTTTTGTTTTGCCGAAAAGTATTCTTCGGCTTCGCGCACTTCGGTTCGCTGCAGATGGCGGACCTCGACGGCGATTTTTTCCAGCGTGGCGCCGATCAGCGCAAGCGACGTAATGTAGTGCGCGTGCCGGTCGCGCTGGATGACTTGCGAGGAAACGGGTGCCGCTCGAAGATTCAATTTCCGCATGACCTTCTCTTCGATATCGGGCGAAAGATGCGCGAATGTTCCGACAGCGCCGGAGAGCTTCCCGACGCGCATTGTTTCGACGGCTTCTTTGAATCGCGCCTGCTGCCGTTTTACTTCGTCGTAGAGAAGTGCGAGTTTGAGCCCGAACGTCGTTGGCTCGGCATGAATGCCATGGGTTCGTCCGACAATCACGGTTGTCTTGAATTCATGAGCGCGTTTCTTCAATACATCGAGGAGTCGCCGAAGATCTTCCAGAATGACTGCGGATGCATCGGCAACCTGCATCGCCATAGCGGTATCGAGGACATCGGAGGACGTGAGGCCGAAATGAAAATATCTCGAAGCAGGGCCCACGAACTCCGCAACCGAAGTCGTGAAAGCGATCACGTCGTGCTTCACCTCGGCCTCGATCTCATTAATACGATCGACCGAGAACGAGGCGCGCGCTTTGATTTCCGCTGCGGCATCTCCGGGAATGACTCCCTCATCGGCGAGTGTTTCCGTTACGGCCAGCTCGACGTCCAGCCATCGCTGATATTTGTTCTGGTCTTCCCAGATCTTGCCCATCCGCGGGCGCGTGTATCGCGGGATCATTTTTTTTAGCGTCGGGCCCACCGGCCGGCGTGCCGTCGGTACTGCCTCTTTGAACGGCTATCGGCCGGTTCCCCCACGCCCCCTTCCACTATAGCCGAATCGGAAACGTCGGTTCGTCTTGAGAAGTGATTGTCAAATGGACGCCGCTCATTCCGCGGTCTCGCAGTGCAACCGCAGCTTCCTGCCTCGCAATTTCAGGATGATTGTTTTTCGAGCTCAAGTGAGCGAGCACGACGTGATCTGCCTCGCCGTCATATTGCTCGCGAATGAATCGGGCGACGGCCGTATTGGATAGATGGCCGTAGCGCCCCATCAAACGCTGCTTCAAAGACCAGGGATATGGCCCGACCCTCAACATTTCCAGATCGTGATTCGATTCGAGAATCAACACATGCGAGCCGCGAAGCCTATCGGATACGTGGTCAGGCAGATGTCCAACGTCCGTAAGTTGCGTCACTTTCACGCCTCCCGACGTCACATTGAAGGCGACCGGTTCGGCGGCGTCGTGTGGAACGCTGAACGGCGTGATCTCGGCGTCATTCATCGCGAAAGGTATACCCGGCGGCACAGGCACGATGCTCGATCCATTCAGTTCGTAATCCTCGACGTGCAGCGCTCGAATCGTTCCCCATGTCGCAAAAACCTGAACCGGCAGATCCTTCACGATGGTTTTCAATCCGCAGGAGTGATCGTTGTGTTCGTGCGTGATGAGAACGGCATCGATGCCGTCCGGATCTTCCCCGATCGACTCGAGCCGTTTCGCAATTTCTTTCCGGCTGATGCCGGCATCGATCAGCAGCCGCACGCCATCCGTCTTCACGAACGTCGCGTTTCCGCGGCTTCCGCTTCCGAGCACCGATACTGTCACAGCCATGCCTGCACTATCTCCGATGCACTGGACAAAACAGGGGACTCGCCGCGTTACACTGTGGCGCCATATGCCGCGAGCAAAGGTTTTGGTCGTGGGCGCGGGCTACTTTGGTCGTTTGCTTATTGACGACCTCCTTCGTTACGCCGACTGCGACGTGATTGTAGCCAGCCGCCACACATTGCCCTCGGCGGATCTTTGGGATCTTCCTTCACTTGAACGAATATTGAACGGCGTGAGCATCGCGATTTGTGCAGCCGGTCCTTTCCAGGCATTACCTGCTTCTCTCGCAGATGTATGCATGCGTCGAGGCGTCCATTACATCGACCTGGCCGATGATCGCGGTTTCGTGCGCAAGGTTCGATCCCTGGCGCACGGCGCGCCGGCGAGTGCGGTTTGTACCGGCTGGTCGACGGTCTCTGCGTTGTCAGGAGCGATGGTTCGAATTGCAGCTCAGGATTCGACGGCGATCGACTCCATACAGGTCCATATGGCACCCGGGAATCGCGGCGCACGAAACATGGCGACGATCGCTTCCTTGATGCACTCCATTGGACAACAGTTCAACATCTTCCGCGATGGGGCCTGGCGAACCGTGACAGGGTGGTCTGAACCCCGCGATTTTCTTTTTCCCCAACCGATCGGCACGCGTCGCGGTTTTCTTGTCGACGTTCCGGACCATGAACTCTTTCCAGACCTGTTCGGCGCGCGCACCGTCGAGTTTCGTACGAGCACCGAGCTGCGAATATGGAGCGGTGGCCTCTCTCTATTGAAGCGTGTGCGGACAGACTGGGTTCGGTGGAGCCGGCTGATTCAACGCACAGCGGCATTGCTGAGTTGGATGGGTCACAGCTATGGAGGCCTGGGCGTTGAGGTCGCTGAGGTCCGTGGTTCGAAGAGACGGCGAGTTTCGATCGTTGCGGATGTTGCTGCGGAACGGAT
>Ga0070707_100001825_pt1 | contig 20487 bp, 22 predicted proteins | sample KBSK5502metaG_FD_65468 | JGI IMG/M metagenome (GOLD analysis project Ga0070707, IMG submission 65468) | Corn, switchgrass and miscanthus rhizosphere microbial communities from Kellogg Biological Station, Michigan, USA - KBS K5-50-2 metaG | ecosystem: Host-associated > Plants > Roots >...
CGTCCTGGATGATCCCGACCACGAAGCCCGCCAGACAACCGCTTTCCGGACCCCGGCGCAGCGCGAGCAGCACGGTCAGGATCAACGGTAGGTCGGGGGTGACGCCCGCCACGCTGAAAATCGGCACGATACTGGACTGGGCGAGACTGCCGCCGAAGGTCATGAGGAGGAAAATGAGGCGCATGTGATCAGCCGCCCGTGGCGAACAGCGCGGCGACGTCCTGAGTGGTTTGGCCGGTGAGCAGCAGCACCTCCTCGACGCGGGAGAAGTCCACAGCGGGCGCGAGCACGGCGAAGTGGAACAGCGCCGACCCCTTGTCCTCGATTGCGATCACACGCCCGACGGGCAAGCCCTTGGGAAACAGTGCGCCCAGGCCGGAGGTCACCACGAAATCGCCCGGGGCCACGCCCGCTCCGTCGCGCGCCATGAACTTGAACCGCACCGTGCCGCCGGGATCGCCCTCGACCAGCCCGGCGGTGCGCGTGCGCTGAACGACCGCGCCCACCGTGGAGGTCGGGTCGTTGAGCAGCTGCACCACGGCGGCGCGCGCGCGCACCTGAACGACGCGGCCGACGAGCCCTTCGGGAACGATGACGGGGGTCTGCTGGCCGATGCCGTCGCCGCGCCCGCGGTTGACCGTGAGCGTGCGCACCCAGCCACCCCCCTCGCGACCGATCACCTCGCCCGCGAGGGTCGACAGCGGAAGGCGGTCGCGCAGCGCCAGCAGCTGGCGCAGCCGGGCGTTCTCTTCCCGGGTGTCGGCCGACTGGAGCGACTGGACACGCAGCCGCTCGTTCTCCGCGCGGAGCACCACGTTTTCGGCTCGGACGGATTTCCAGTCGACGTAGACAGCCCAGAGCCCGACGGCGCCGCGATGGATTCTGACGAGGAGATTCTGGACGGGAGTGACGACCAGACCGACGAGCTCGCCCGCCCGGCCGGTGCCGCCGCCACGCGTCTGCACGGTCAGCAGCAGCAGCGACACCAGGAGCACCGAGACGAGCAGACCGTATCTGCGAAATCTCACCGCGACGCCACCCTCAAGGCGATGCCCGTGCCCGGCGCGCCGGGCTCAGGCGGGAATCGCCACCTTCTTGAGAAGATCCAGCTCGTCGAGAACTTTGCCGGTGCCGAGGGCCACGCAGGACAGCGGATCGTCGCCAACGGTGATCGGGAGGTCCGTCTCCTGGCGCAGGAGCAGATCCAGCCCGCGGAGCAGCGCTCCACCGCCCGTGAGCACGATGCCCTTGTCCACGATGTCCGCCGCCAGCTCGGGCGGCGTCCGCTCGAGGCAGGTCCGCACCGTGTCCACAATGGCCATGACGGGCTCCCGCAATGCCTCGCGGATCTCTTCATCCGTCACGACGATGGTCTTCGGGATCCCGTCGATGAGGTCGCGGCCCTTGACCTCCATGGTCATGCGCTCGCCACCCATGGGATAGGCCGAGCCCAGCTTGATCTTGATCTCCTCCGCCCGCCGCTCGCCCACCAGGAGGTTGTAGTGCTTCTTGATGTACTGGACGATGGCCTCGTCCATCTCGTCGCCGGCGATCCGCACGGACTTGGAGTAGACGATGCCAGACAGCGAGATCACCGCGACCTCGGTGGTCCCGCCACCCATGTCCACGATCATGTTGCCACCTGGCTCCTGGATGGGCAGACCCGCCCCGATCGCCGCGGCCATCGGCTCTTCGATCAGATAGACTTCGCGCGCGCCGGCCTGCATGGCGGAGTCGCGCACGGCCCGCTTCTCGACCTGGGTGATGCCGGAGGGAACGCCGATGACGATGCGGGGATGCACGAGGGTCCGGCGCCGGTGGACCTTGTTGATGAAGTAGTGCAACATCTTCTCGGTGACGTCGAAGTCGGCGATGACGCCGTCCTTCAGCGGCCGGATGGCCATGATATTGCCGGGCGTTCGGCCGAGCATCGCCTTGGCCTCGTGGCCCACGGCGAGCACCGAGTGATCGGCCTGGTGGATCGCGACGATGGAGGGCTCGTTCATGACGATGCCTTCACCGCGCACGTACACAAGCGTATTGGCCGTGCCGAGGTCGATGGCCAGGTCGTTCGAGAACAGCCCGGCAAGGAGACTGATCAACATAACGCTCACCCTAATCGAAAAGACATGCGTTGGTGTCCGGGGAAAACGTGATGGTGAGTGTAGCATCGGCCGGCGGCAGGAACAAGGAAAACCTCAGGCTTTTCGGCAACATGGACGTCACCCACTCGACGGCGTCACGGACATGCCGACCGGTCGACGCGGAAGCCAAAACGGGCAGTATTCCGGCCAGTTAGCCTTGACCGAGGCGCCGGTGCGTGTGGGCGAAGACCCCGCTCACCGGACCCTTAGCGTGGGCAGGATCCGCTCGCGGTACAGCCGCACGGCATCCCGGATGGCCGCCTCGGCGTCCGCGCGGCCGCGGATCTCCTCGACGGCCACCGCCGCCTTCTCCTCTAACGCCTTGTAATCGATGAAGAAGCGCCGCAGCCAGAGATCCGGTGGGGCGGCAGCTCCGAGACGTCGCGGTAGAAGTCGAACTCGGGATCGTCGACATGCACCGCGATGATCTTGTCGTCCGGGCCTTTCTCGTCCTTCATGGTGATGACGCCGATGGCGCGGGCCCGGAGGAGGCAGAGCGGCACGACCGGCTCCTGGCCCAGCACGAGCACGTCCAGCGGATCGCCGTCCTCGCAGTACGTCCGGGGCAGGAAGCCGTAGTTGGCCGGGTAATGGACAGCCGAGTGGAGCACCCGATCCAGCCAGAGCAGGCCCGTCTGCTTGTCGATCTCGTACTTGACCTTCGAGCCTTTGGGGATCTCGATCACGCAGCGGAAGTGCTGCTCGATGTGGTCTCCGAGTTCGACGTCGTGCCAGGGATTCATTTCGTCTCGCTTAAATGTCGATCTTTTCGGTTTGGCGGCAGGGCCTCTTCGCGCAAGCGGTCTGCCATCTCGCCTGAACGCGACTGAAATCAGTATGGCGGCAGGGCCTCTTCGCGCAAGCGCTCATCGGAGGAGCGGCCGCGCCACCGGAGGTTCCTTCGCTCAATTGCCGCTTTGATTCTACCGTGCTACTTGAGGCCGAACAACGCGGGGAGGAACGTGGACAGCGCAGGCCATTCGGTGATCACCGCCAAGGCCAGCAGCATGGCAAGCACGAACGGCCACACGGCGCGCGAGATCTCGTCGAAGGAGAGCCGGGCGATGTTGGCGGCGACGTAGAGGTTCACGGCGACCGGCGGCGTCACCTGGCCGATCGCCACGTTGACGGTGAGCACCACGCCGATCCACACGGGATCCCAGCCGAAGGTCGCCATGATCGGCATGATGATCGGAACGAAGATGTAGTAGATCGAGATGCCATCCAGGATGTAGCCCGCCAGGAAGACGAGGAGGTTGATCGCCCAGAGCACGACCCAGGGGTTCTTCGACAGCCCCAGCAGCGCGTGGGTGATGCGGTCGATGACGCCCATGGTGGAGCCGGCCCAGGCGTAGAGTCCCGCGAAGCCCACGATCAGCATGACCACCGCCGAGGACACCACGGTGTCGCGGATAATGATCCACAGCGAGGCAAGCGTGAGCGAACGGTAGACGAAGAGGCCCACGAAGAGCCCGTAGAACACCGCCACCACGGCGGCCTCGGTCGGGGTGAACACCCCGCCGTAGATGCCGCCCAGGATGATCAGCGGCGCCAGCAGCCCCCAGACCGACTCTCGCAGCGCGGCCAGGATCTCGACGCGCGTGCCGTAGCGTCCCCCGCGCCAGCCGTGGCGCCGCGAGATCACGAAGGCCGGGATCGCCAAGCACACGCCCACGATGAGTCCGGGGATGATCCCCGCCGCGAACAGCGCTGGGATCGACGTATTGGTGATGACACCGTAGATGATGAAGGCGATCGAGGGCGGAATGATGATCGCAATGGAGCCGCCCGAGGCGATCAATGCCGACGCAAAGGGCTTCGCGTAGCCGCGGGCCGCCATCGCGGGGATCAGGATCGTGCCCAGCGCCGCGGTGTCAGCCGGCCCCGAGCCCGAGATCCCGGCGAAGAACACGCAGCAGACGATGGCCACCAGGGCCAGCCCGCCGTGGACGGGGCCGATGAGGAGCGTGGCGAGCCGGACCAGCCGCTCCGAGATCCCCACGCGCTCCAGGATGAGGCCCGCCAAGATGAAGAACGGGATCGCGAGCAGCTGGAACTTCGCCAAGTTGGCGTAGAAGGTCGGGCCGATGGCCGCCAGGCCCAGGGCGAACTTCCAGATGAGAAACAGCCCCGTCGCGCCCAAGGCCACCGCGATGGGCGTCCCGACGGCCAGGAGCAGGATGAAGAGGCCGAAGAACCAGAGGGCAGCGAGCCAGTCCATCAGGCCCGGCGTATCTCCGACCGCAGCGCCTCCAACACACGCACGATGATCAACAGCCCGCCCGCCGGGAGGGCGGCCGAGTAGATCCACTCGGGGAGACCGAGCGCCTCAGATGTGGTGTTGAGCGCGATCTGGCTCTGGATCTGCCGCCAGCCGGCCCAGATCAGCGCCCCCATGGTGATGACGGCAATCAGGCTGCTCGAAGCCGCGAGCGCCCGGCGGACGGGACGGGGGAAGCGGTCACGCAGGATGGTGAAGCCGAGATGGACCGACTCCCGGAATCCGACGGCCGCCCCGAGCATGCTGATCCACACCAGGGCGGCAACCTCGATCTCCTCGGTGAAGGCGAACGAGTACCGCGTGAAGTAGCGGACGACGATGTTGAGGAAGGCCAGCACGGCCATCACGACGAGGAGACCGCCGGCCAGGGCCTCCTCGAAGTGATGGGCCAGACGGGGCACTACTTGATCTCCGCGATGATCCTCTCAGCGGACTTCACGAGGTCCGCGCCCACTTCGTGGACCCACTTGTCGTAGACGGGCTTGGTCTTCGCCTTGAAGACCGCCACCTCCGACGGCGAGAGCGTCACCACTTCCATGCCGTTCTTCTTCAGCACCTCAACGGCCTCGAGGGAGCCGTCCAGCCCCGCGCGGGCGCCCGCCTTCTGCCAGGCCATGACCTCCACGGCCGTTTTCTTCACAATATCCCGGTCGCCGGGCGTGAGGCCGTCCCACGTGATCTTCGATACGCCGAGAACGAGCGGGTCGATGGCGTAGTGCCAGAGGGTGATGTTCTTGTGCACGGTCCAGAGCTTGAACGGTTGGATGACCGAGACCACCGGGTTCTCCTGCCCGTCCACGGTGCCCTGCGTGAAGGCGGTCTGCGCTTCGCCCCAGTTCATGTTCACCGGGTTGGCGCCCAGCGCGCGGAATGTGTCGATGAAGATCGGCGAGCCCACGACGCGAACCTTGAGTCCCTCCAGGTCCTCGGGCTTGCGGATGGCGCGCTTGGAATTTGTGATCTCGCGGAAGCCGTTCTCACCCCACGCCAGCGGGATGACGCCCTTGGACTCGATCAGCTTCCAGAGCCGCTGGCCGGGCTCGCCGTTCTCCACCGCGTCGAGCGCCTTGTAGGAGGGATACATGAACGGCATGGCGAAGAGGTTCAGCTCCTTGATCTGTGGCGACCAGTTGATCGTCGACCCCAGGGCGAAGTCGGCCACGCCCTGGTTCAGGAGCAGGAACTCGTTGGTCTGCTTGCCCGCGAAGAGCTGGCCGGCGAAGTAATTCTTGATGTTGATCCGCCCCTGGGTGCGCTCCTTGACGAGATCGGCGAACTTGATTGCCGCTTCGCCCCACGGGCCGGCCGGGCCCACGACCAGGCTGTTCTTGAACTCGGCCTTGTATTGCGCCGCGACGGGTGATGCCGACCACGTCACGGCCACGGTGAGGGCGAGCGCGACGAGGACGACGCGTTTCATCGAGGCATCTCCTTGATGTGACAGGTTCGAGAGGTGCGACACGTATAGCACGCGCTCCGGAAATGTGTCAACATACGCCCCCGACAGCGGCGACGCCGGCGATGGACGAGATCGAGATCTGGTTCGACAAGGGCGTGACCGACGGGCTGCCCGTCGTCCCACCGACGCGCGAGCGCGTGGAGCGCATGCTCGAAGGCGCCACGCGCGACCGGACGGACCTCGTGGGCGAAGTGCCGCCCAACTACGGCCGGGCCACGGTGGAGAAGATCGCGATCAACGCGGTGATGGCCGGCTGCCGACCAGCCTACCTGCCCGTGATCATCGCCGCGGTCGAGGCCGCCTGCGCGCCGGCGTTCAATCTTCACGGCGTGTCCACCTCGACGCACTTTTCCGCTCCGCTGATCGTCGTGAACGGCCCCATCCGGGCGCGCATCGAGCTCAACTGCTCCTTCGGCGTCTTCGGTCCCGGCCATCGCGCGAACGCGACGATCGGCCGCGCCCTGCGCCTCGTCATGATCAATGTCGGCGGCGCCAAGCCCGGCGAGACCTCCATGTCCACCTTCGGCCATCCCGGGCGATACACGTACTGCATCGGCGAGCACGAGGAAGCCAGCCCGTGGGCCCCGTACCATACCGAGCGCGGCTTCAGCGCTGCCGACAGCACCGTCACCCTTTTCGCCGGCGAAGGCCCGCACGGCATCTCGGATCACGCCAGCCGCACCGCGCGCGAGCTGGCGGGCTCGATCGGCTGGTCGATGGCGGGGTTGTGGAACGCCAGGCATTTCCCGCTCTACTCCCACACCATGCTGGTCGTCGGGCCGGAGCACGCGCGCACCATCGCCGAGGACGGGTGGAGCAAGTCCGATCTGAAGCGACATCTCCACCAGACGATTCGGGTCCCTTATCACGCGCTTCAGCCCGACGCCGACAGCGGCGAGGGCTCCAACCTGCGCTTCGCCAAAGGGCGCGAGCCAGGGCCGAACGATCTCATCCCCAAGTTCCCCTCGGTGGAGGAGCTCCACGTCGTGGTGGCGGGAGGGACGGCAGGCCGCTTCTCCATGGCCATCCCGGGCTGGCTGGGCACCAAGAACGGCTCCTCGCCCGTGACCGTGCCGATTCGAGATATCCCTTGACACTTCAGGGCCGATCGATTAAGCTCGGCTCAGGTTTCAGGTTCACCCGGTAGCCGGATACACAGCGGCGCATGCCGCTGGGTTCGAAAGCAACGCCGCGAGGACCTCAAGTCTTGCGGCGTTTTTGTTTGTCCTCCACTTCCGGAGGGCGTCCCCGCCATCGTGGCGGGGTATCACCGAGGCGAAAGCCTCCACAGAAAGAGGTAGTCGAGATGGCTCAGGGCAGTGTGAAGTGGTTTAACGACGCGAAGGGGTACGGCTTCATTTCCCAGGAGGATGGCGAGGATGTGTTCGTGCATTTCAGCGCCATCCAGGCTTCCGGGTTCAAGAGCCTGACCGAAGGCGACAAGGTCGAGTTCGAGGTCACCAAGGGCCCCAAGGGGCTCCAGGCGGCTAACGTCCGCAAGGTCTAAGCCCGCGCTGCGTCAGGGCCGGGGCTGGCTGACCGCCGCCCCGGCCCCTATCATCTTATAAGGCCTCCGACAGGCATCCGGGTATTACCTGCCATACCCCTCCGAGCGGCTTTTGCACCGCTGAAATCGGCCTTGACAGCCGTTTTTGATCTTTGCTAACTTTTGGCAGGAATTGGTGATTCTGCAGTGCCGCTTGACTTGTTCGTGAGAGAGACTCGCGTGTAAGGAGCAGTCGCGCCGGGAGGGCTTCGGTCCTCGACGGCGCTTTTTTGTTTCCCCCGATCCTGGGGGAGACCCCGCCCATGGTGGAGCGGGGCTTACGCGGGCGGCTCAACCCCGCCCAAGGAGAGAGGGAACCGAGGTATGGCACAGGGCACGGTCAAGTGGTTCAACGACGCAAAGGGCTATGGCTTCATCCAGGTCGAGGGCGGGGAGGATGTCTTTGTCCACTACAGCGCCATCCAGGCCCAGGGCTTCAAGAGCCTAGCCGAGGGCGACAAGGTGGAGTTTGAGGTGACCAAGGGGCCCAAAGGACTCCAAGCCTCGAACGTTCGCAAGGCGACTTAGCTCCGTCGCTGACCACTTGACGGCCCGCCGACTCTCGGCGGGCCGTTTTCATTTCTCCAGCTGCGCACGCTGGGAAAAAAGAAAGCCCCGACGGTCTGTGCGGCATCAAGCTGCCGTGCCGCCCGCTGGTGAAGGGCGGGACCGTCGGGGCCGGTGGCTCCTGGATCCTCCAGGCCCACCTGCGACCGCTTACATCCGGGCCTTAGGAGATGACCACCTCACAGATCACCGTAGGGGTACACATCGGCTGGATCACCTCCTTTTCCCGGCGAGGCCCGACACGGGGCCCAGGTCCCATAACCTCGCGCCGGACGCCGACTCCCAGCTCGAGGCTCGGTCACGTTGCCTGCGGCGGAATTACCGGAGGGAACGCCAGGAGAGCCTGTGTGCGCTCTGACCGATTTCCCACATCCTAATCACGGGGCGCGGCCGACGCAAAAGATTTTTTCACTTCACGGTAAGGCGGCCGGCGTTCTTCTCGAGCACGGCCTTGCCCACGCCCTCGACCTTTTCCAGGTCGTGGACCCGCTTGAACGGCCCGTGCGCCTCACGGTAGGCGATGATTTTCTGCGCCGCGGCGGCGCCCACGCCCTCGAGCTTCATGAGCTCGCCCTTGGAGGCATCATTGAGGTTGATCTTGGCGTCCGCCTTGGCATGGCTCTCGCCCTTCGCGTGGTTCTCCCCCTTGTCCGGCTTGTCCTCGGCCCCCATCGCCGATCCCCCCGCGAGACACCACATCCCAACCGCCACCGCTGCGATCCATCGTGTCGGCTTCATCGGATCCTCCTTTGAGAGAGATATGTTGCTGTGGGCGATTTCACGCTCGGCGGGAGGCGCCGACAATGCCCAATGTTTGAGACAGGCGCCGTGTATCGCGACGTGGACGGCGCGGCCTTGACCGTTTCCAGCACGGGCGCTAAGCTGGCGCAGCATGTTTGAGCGCCCCCGGAGATGGCATTGTTTCGGCGCGGGCTTGCTGGTGCTGGCCGGCCTCCTGACGATGGCCGGATGCCAGCAGGCGATGTCGGTTGAAGAAGCCAAGAAAGTCACCGCCGAATTCGCTGAAACCGGTTTCGTCCCCCCGCCCCGCACCGTCGAGGACATCACCGCCATCCTCGACCAGCAGAAGCGCGCCGATCCCACGATAGCCGAGCGCGCGCTGGCGCGCGCCGACGAGGCGCCCCCCGCGGCGGCCAATCCAGCCGAGCTCTCGCGCTTCTACTACCAGCGCGCGCTCAATGCTCGGGCGATCGGCCGGAGCAAGCAGGAGATCGAGGACCTGCGTCAGGCGCTCGCCAATGTTCGCCCCAACTCCCGCCCTCCCGAGCACGAGATCCTTTTCCAGCTGAGCCTGGCAGAGGGGCGTGGCGGCAATGTCCGGCGCTCAATTCAGCTGCGCGAGCAGGCGGTCGCCAAGGTACCCTTCCAGCAGCGCGGGCGGATCATCACGCTGCTCGCCGGGCTGGTGTTCACGTATACCAATCAGGGTGACCTCAAGGGAGCCGAATCCGCCCTCGCCCAGATCGAGCGTCTCCATGCCGAGTCCAAGGGATGGAAGAACGTTCGACCCCAGGACGTTGCCGGCTTCGACTCCGCTCTCGCATTAGCCCATGCGGCGCTCAGCCAGTCGACGGGGAGGTACACCGATGCCGAGCGCTTCTGGCGCCAGGCCGCCGCCGCCCTCGCCGCCGATCCAATCCACGCCAAAGGAACATGGATCGACGAACACTACGCGCGCCTCTCCTTCGTTCTGATGCGGCAGGGGCGGCTGCTCGAGGCGGAGAACGAGGCGCGCCGCGCCCTGCTCGGAGCCCTGTCCAAGACCGGGCGCTACTCGACCCACACCGGGTGGGTGCTGGGCTATCTTGCGGGGATCATCCTAGAACAGGGCCGCTACGCCGAAGCCGAAACTCTGACGCGCGCGAGAATCGATATCTACGAGCAGACCGGCGCCGCGCCTGAGTCCGGTCCGCTCAACAACGCTCGCGGTCTGCTGGCCGTGGCGATCGCGTTCCAGGGGCGGTGGAGCGAAGCCATGGCCGTGTACGAGACGATCCGGACCGGCCTGGCGGCCGATCCGGAGTTCGCCAAGCAGTTTCTCGGTGGTCACATGGGCTATGGCATCGCGCTGATGAGGACGGGCAAGCCCGATCAGGCGCTGCCCATCTTCAACGTGGCCCTCGAGCGGAGCACCCGCCAGCTGGGGAGCACCCATCCGAACACAGGCCGCATCCGTGGTCTGATCGCCGAGGCCTACACCGCCAAGGGGGACCGGGCCCGCGCGCTCAAGGAGTTCCGCGAAGCGGTTCCCCTCGTCCTTGCCCGCGGCACAACCGACGCCGAGGATGAGAGCTCCACGCGCGCGGCCGAGGACGACCGGACGGTGGGCGTGCTCCGGTCCTACATCGCCCTGCTGGCCCAGATCCGCGGCACCGCCCTCGAGCGCGATGCCGGAATGGACGCGGCCGCGGAGGCTTTCCGCCTGGCCGAGGTGGTGCGCGGCCGCTCGGTCGAGCGCGCGCTCGACGCCAGCGCCGCCCGCACCGTGGCGCAGACACCCGCGCTGGCGGACCTGATCCGCCGGGAGCAGGATCTGCGCAAGCAGCTGGGCGCGCTCCAGGGTCTGCTCGGAAATCTGCTCAGCCTTCCTACCGACCAGCAGGATCCCAAGGCGGTGCAGGACCTGCGCGCCATGATCGACGCGCTGAGGAAAGCGAGGCAGAGCCTCAGCCAGCAGATCGACCGTGACTTTCCGGCCTACGCTCAGCTGGTCAACCCGCCGCCAACGACGCTGGAGGTGGGTCGCCGGGCGCTACAGCCCGGCGAGGCGCTCATCTCCATCCTCGTGCTGCGTAACCGAACCCTCGTCTGGGCGATACCCGCCACGGGCCCGGTGGCCTTCGTCAGCGCGCCCATGACCGCTGCTCAGATTGACGAGGCGGTGACCACGCTGCGCAAGTCCCTCGACCCGGGGGCGCAGACGGTCGGCGAGATTCCGCCATTCGATGTCGCCGTGGCGCACCGGCTCTATCGCACGCTGCTCGAGCCCGTGGAGGCCGGCTGGCGCCAGGCCGACAGCCTGCTGGTGGTGCCTCACGGCGCTCTGGGCCAGCTGCCGTTCTCACTGCTCGTCACCCAGCCCGTGACGCTCGGGCCGGAGCGCGGCACGCTCTTCTCGAACTACCGGGACGTCCCGTGGCTGATCCGCCGCCATGCCGTGACGGTGCTGCCGTCAGTCGGGGCGATCGCCACGCTGCGGAGCCTGCCGCCCGGCGATCCCGGACGCCGCCCGTTCGTCGGCTTCGGCGATCCGCTCTTCAGTGAAACCCAGGCCCGGCGCGCGGGTACCGCCGTGCCGGCGGCGGGTGCAGCCGCTCTCGCCTCGCGTGGCGTGCCGATCCGGTTGCGCAACTTGAGCATCGATCACCAGAACCAGACCCCGCTGGGCGCGCTGCCGCGGCTGCCCGACACGGCCGACGAAATCCGGAGCATGGCGCAGGCCGCGAAAGCGGACCTCGGCCGCGATGTTTTCCTCGGCGCGGAGGCGAATACCGAGCGCGTGAAGAAGCTCGACCTCACCCGCTACCGCATCGTTGCCTTCGCGACGCACGGCCTCGTGCCGGGCGACCTCGACGGGCTGAGCCAGCCGGCGCTGGCATTGTCGGCTCCCGAGGTGGCTCACGTGGGAGGCACGGGCCTGCTGACGATGGAGGACATCCTGGGCCTTCGGCTCAATGCCGACTGGGTCGTGCTCTCGGCATGCAATACCGCCAGTGGCAATGGCGCCGGAGCGGAAGCGGTGTCGGGCCTCGGCCGCGCCTTCTTCTACGCCGGGGCGCGCGCGCTTCTGGTCAGCAGCTGGCCCGTCGAGACGACCTCGGCCAGGGCGCTTACCACCGATCTCTTCCGGCGACAAAGCGCGGATGCCCGCCTCACGCGCGCCAAGGCGCTGCAGCAAACTCTGAACGCCTTGATCGACGACGGGCAGTTCGTGGATCCACGAACCGGCCAGCCCGCCTTCAGCTACGCGCACCCGATCTTCTGGGCGCCCTTCCTCCTGGTGGGCGACGGCGGCGAGGCGCCAGCGCCCCGACGGTGAGCGGCTAGTCGTCCTCCGGCCGGGCTATCCCTCGGACGTACTCTTCCCACTCCCAGGCCAGCAGCGACTGCTTTTTGCTATTGCAGTCCTTGCAGGCCGCCACCATATTGCCGCGAACCGAGCGGCCGCCCCGGATGATTGGGACGATATGATCGAGCGTCAGCGCCTTGGCCCCGACGCGGCGACCGCAGTAATGACACACGCCGGCCGCGATGCGCCGCTTCCACCAGGCGCTCTGGCGCAGCTCGCGGGCGCGCGCCTTTTCCCGCCTGAGCGCCTCGGCGTCCGCTTCTGGAATGAACCGCTCACGCGCCGTCACGATCCCTCGCTCACCGCGCCGAGCCGGAGCGACAGGTCCTCCCACTCCTTCATGAGCCAGGCAACCCGCTCTTCCGTCTCCCGGCGGGATTGGGCGACCTCGCGGGCCCGCTCGCCGTTGCGGTAGAGATCGGGGTCGGCCAGGGCGAGGCCGATCTCGGCGAGGCGTGCCTCGAGCTGGTGGATCTGGGTCTCCACCGCCGCCAACCGTTCCCTGATCGCCCGGATCTCCTTTTGAACGGCCGGCTTGAGCCGGCGCGGCGCCGGCTTCGGCGGCGGTGCCGCTCTCTTTTTTGGCGCGTGGGCCTTCGGCTCCGGAGCCGCCGGCCGTGACTTGCGCGCCAGGTAGTCGTCATAGTCGCCCACATGGGTGGTGAGCCGTCCGCGGTCCACCTCCACCACCTGCGTCGCGATGCGATTGATGAAATAGCGATCGTGGGAGATGAACACGAGGGTCCCGGTGAAGCCCGCGAGCGCCGTCTCGAGCACTTCTTTCGAGGCCAGGTCCAAGTGATTGGTCGGCTCGTCGAGACAGAGCAGCGCCGCCGGCCGCACCAGCATCTTGGCCAGCGCCAGCCGCGCCTTCTCGCCGCCGGAGAGCACGGCCACCCGCTTGTCCACGGCGTCGCCGCTGAAGAGGAAGGACCCCAGAATGCTGCGCAGCCGTGTCACGCCGGCCTCCGGCGCCACCTGCTCCAGCTCCTCGAAGACGGTTTTCGACGGATCCAGCGCATCGAGCTGATGCTGGGCGTAGTAATGGACCTCGACGTGGGTTCCGAGCGTCCGCTCGCCACCGTCGGCCGGCAGCACCCCCGCTAGCATCTTGAGCAGGGTGGACTTCCCCGCCCCGTTGACGCCGACCAGCGCGACCCGGTCGCCACGCTCCACCGCAAAGTCCACGCCCGCATAGACCACATTGTCGCCGTACGCCTTGCGCACACGGTCGAGACGGGCCACCACGCGTCCTGTCCGCGGCGGTTGGGGAAACCGGAAGTGGATCCGGCGTGCCGGGCCGTCGACGTCGACGCGCTCGATACGCTCGAGCATCTTGATCCGGCTCTGCACCTGCCGCGCCTTCGTCGCCTGGTAGCGGAAGCGCTCGACGAACCGCTCGATCTCCGCGACGCGCTTGGCCTGGTTCCGCGCGCGCGCCTCCAGCAGCGCCTGACGGGCCTCGCGCTCCACGAGGAAGTGGTCGTAGTCGCCGGGGTAGACGGTCACCGTGCCGTTCGAGAGATCGGCGATGGCCGTGGCCATGCGGTTGAGGAAGTAGCGGTCGTGGGAGACCAGCACCACGCTGCCGTCGTACGAGGCCAGAAAGCTCTCGAGCCACTCGAGCGACTCGAGGTCCAGGTGGTTGGTCGGCTCGTCCAGCAGCAGGAGATCGGGGCGCAGCAGCAGGAGCCGCGCGAGCGCCGCGCGCATCCGCCAACCGCCCGAGAACTCGCCCAGCGGGCGGTGCAGCTCGTCCGGCTTGAAGCCGAGCCCGCCCAGGATCACCTTCGCCTGCGACTCGAGACGGTAGCCGCCCAGCGCCTCGAAGCGGTGCTGGACGTCGCCGTAGCGCTCGGTGAGCTCCGGCCCCGCGCCGGGGCCCGCCATCAGCGCGGCGAGCCGCTCGAGCTCGGCCTCGAGTCGCCACACTTCGGCGAAGCCCGAGAGCGCTTCGCCCAGGACGGTGCTGGCCTCGGTGGCGCCCACCTCCTGCGGCAGATAGCCCACGGTCACGCCGCTGTCCCGGTGGACGTGGCCGGCGTCCGGCTCCTCCACGCCGGCCAGGATCCGGCAGAGCGTGGTCTTGCCCGCGCCATTGGGCCCGACCAGGCCGATCCGCTCGCCACGCCCGATGCGCCAATTGCAGCCGCTGAGCAGACTTTGCCCGCCGTAGCTCTTGGCGAGATCCTCGAGCGCGATCATGGTGACGCGGGGCCGGCCCCGCGGGTCACCCCATGGTCTGGACGCGCTCGGGCGCGATCTTGAAGATGACCCGGACCTCGCCCGGCCGCCGGTTGGGATAGGTGTCCTGCCCCATGTACTTTTTGGCCAGCGCATCGATGTGCGCGTCGGCGCCCGCTTCGGTCACCTCGGCCACCCAGCCCTTGATCTGGACGTACCGGTACGGGTCGTCGGGGTCCTGGATTGCCAGCGCCACCGCCGGGTTGCGCCGCAGATTCTTGTCCTTGACGCGCCCCTTGGCGGTATTGAAGCGGACGTGGGCGCCAACGTAATCGAACCACACCGGCGTCACCTGCGGCGTGCCGTCGGGATTGATCGTCGCCAGGCTGGCAAACGCCTTTTTCTTCAGCAGGTCCTTGTACTGATCGGGGAAGGCGGCCATCACGCGTCTCCTTTCTGGATCGCGTCCATCACCGCGAAGGCGTGGCGCACGGATTTGATCGCGAGCGTTCCGCCCATGAGCGCGCCGATGTCGAGCGTCTCGGCGATCTCGGCGTCCGTCGCACGCAGGTGGAGGACCTCCTCCACGCGGTGCTCGATTCAGTCGAAGCAGTTCTGCGAGACGGCCACCGCCAGCGCGGTGAGCTCCTTGTGCTTCTTGCTGAGCGCGCCGTCGGCGTACACGCGCTTGCCCAGCTCGGCGAAGGCGGCCGGCACCGTCATGGAGCTGCGCGCGACGAGCCCGTTCAGGCGCTTCCGCTCGGCGTTCTTCTCGTGCAGGTGCATCATCTGACCTCCTTGGGCGGGTGTGATCCGGAATCGGCGAGCGCGCGGGCGCGCGCCTCGGCCAGCCCACGCAGGGCCAGCAGCAGCCGCACCACGCATTGCTGGACGAGCTCGGCGTCCTGGGCCGCGGGGTCGGCCAACCACTGCCGCGCCCACTCGCGGTTATCGGCCTGAAAGCCGAGCGTCGGCGAGAGCTGCTGCAGTCGCAGGAGCAGGTCGTCGGCCGGCAGCCCGGCATTCCGCAACCGAGCGACCACCGCGCCGCGCACGGCCGCATTCCACATGCCGGTCAACGCCTCGAGCAGCGCGGCGTAGCAGGTGCCCTCCGGCCGCTGGCCCAAGTGCTCGAGCACGGCGGACAGCAGCGGGTGGACGGCGGGCTCGCCCTGCTCGTCCTCGCCCACGAGCCCGGCGAAGAGCGGCTCCTTCGACAGATCGGGCAACGCCTCCAGGAGCGCGACCAGCTCGGCGACGGAGACGGGAGGCAGGCCGGCCAATCGCTCGAGCAGGGGCGCGTCGCCGGAGGGTCGGTCGGGAGCCACGGCCTTCTCAGGAGCGCGACGGCGCGGCGGGCTCCTGACTCACGGCCAGGTCCCGCGCGTGTCCGGCGGGTACGAGGAATGCCGAGGCCAGCGCCACCAGCGCGATGACCAACCCCACCACGAAAACGCCGCCCACGGCATGCGCCATGGCGAGCCGCATATGCGCCAGCACGTCGGCGTTCAGGGCCGCGCGGCTCACCGGACTTACGATCAGGTCTGGATGGGCCGCCAGCTCCCGCAACTGCTCGCGCAGGCCAGCCGGAGCGGACACCAGCATGGCGCTCAGCTCGAACTGGAGGCGATGGGCCATGACCGATCCCATCACCGCCACGCCCACGGCGCCGCCGATCGTGCGGAAGAAGGCGGTCATCGACGTCGCCGAGCCCAGCACCGCGCGCGGCACCGCGTTCTGGACGGCGATGAGCATCGGCACGAAGACCAGCCCCATGCCGACGCCGGCGACGACTATGTCCCGGCTCGCTGCCAATCGGCTGAGGGACTCGTTCCAGCCGCTCAGGAGCAGAAACGCCAGCGCGAGGAGCGTCATGCCGGTGATCACCACGCTGCGGTAGCCGACGCAGAGCACTAGGCGCGCTCCTAGGATCGAGAAGGTCACCCAGCCGATGATGAACGGCGTGAGCACGAAGCCAGCCTGAGTGGCCGTGCTGCCGGTCACCGCCTGGAGGAAAAGCGGGACGTAGGTGATCGCGCCGAACATGGCCATGCCCGAGAGCAGGCCGGTGGCCGAGGCCGCGCGCACCATCGGATTCGCGAAAAGGGCCAGAGGGATCAGCGGCTCAGCCGCGCGGCGCTCGATGCGGACGAAGACCAGGAGCAGGGCCGCGGATAGGGCCAGCAGCCCCAGCGCTTCCGGCCGCAGCCACGCGGCCTCGCGACCGCCCTCGACCAGCCCCACCAGCAGCGCCGAGATGGCGGCGGCGAAGACCAGCGTGCCGGCATAGTCATAGGCCGCCCGCCGATGGGCGGTCTCCTCGCCGGTGAGTCCCAGCGCGATGGCCGCTCCGGCCAGCACGCCGAAGGGCAGGTTGATGTAGAACACCCAGCGCCACGACACCGAATCGGCCAGGATGCCGCCCAGCAGCGGTCCCACGAGCGACGCGACGCCCCACACGCCGGAGAAGTAGCCCTGCATTTTGGCCCGACGCTCCATGCCGTACAGGTCGCCGATGATGGTCATACCGATGGTGATCAGCGAGCCCGCACCCAGACCCTGAATAGCCCGGAACGCGATCAACTGGACCATGCTCTGCGACAGGCCGGACAGCGCCGAGCCCACGAGGAATAGCGCGAGGCCCGCCACATAGGTCCGGCGCCTACCGTGTTGATCCGCCAGCCGGCCCCAAATGGGCATCGTGATCGTGGAAGCGAGGAGAAACGCCGAGAAGACCCAGGAGTAGATTTCGATCCCGCCGAGGCTGGCGATCACGGTGGGCATGGCCGTGGCGACGACGGTGGACTCCATGGCCGCCAGGAACACCGATCCCATGACGCCGACCAGCACGAGGGATTTGCGCGGCTCGTAGGGCGCAGCCTGCGTCATGGCTCAGTGGCCACCGGTGCAGCCCGCGCAGCGGCACCGCGCGCGCAGCTCGGGATACGGGTAGAGGCTCTGATGCCCGTCCATCCACGTCACGCGCAGGCCGTCGGGCAGCTTGGCGATGTCTCGCGGCCAGCTCATTTCCCGAGTCAACGTAACCTCCTCCGGGTGCTCGAGGGCCGGATCGTCGAGCCGCAGCCGGTCGAAAGGGTAGATGCTCCCGTGGTTGTCCGCCCAGGTCACGCCGAGCGCGTAGCGCCCAACCAGATGGACCTCTTTGGGCTCGTTAGGATTCGGCTGGCCCAGGATAGGCAGGCTCAACTTGATCGGCGTCACGATCCGCCTCCCTCTTGACTCAGCACTCGCCTCGGGACGCTCCGTCCCTTCCGGGACGTCGGCCGCCCCTCAGCTCGAACTGCCATCTTCTCGAGCCGCTGCCCGGCGAGCAGGTAATGCACGGCCAGGTTCTGGTGCTCGCCCCAGGCCGAGGCCCGCCGCCGGATGCCGCGCTCGCTGAGCGCGCGCCCGCGGCTGTAGAAATGCTCGAAGGCCCGCCTCACGCCGAGATCGCCCGCGGGGCAAACGTCTCCGCGCCCCAGATAGCGGGCCAGGAACCACTCGGCCGTCCATCGCCCGAAGCCCCGCACCGCGGTCAGCGTCTCGATCACGTCCTCGTTGGGGCGTCCGGCCAGCGCGTCCAGGTCGAGCTTCCCGGATGCCACCAACCGAGCCAGCCCCACGATGTACTCAGCCTTCCTTCGTGTGAACTGCATTCGCCGCAGGTCGCGCACCCGAGCGCGGGCCAGCGCGGCGGGCTCGGGGAAGGCGTGCAGCGTCTGCCCATTGACCGACACCGGCGTGCCGAAGCGACGGATGAGCCGCGCTCGGACGGTGAAGGCGAAGGTCAGGTTCACTTGCTGGGCGCAGACCAAGCCCACCAGCATCTCGAAAGGGCCCGCCGCGAGCGTCGGCCGGAGCCCGTATAGCCGCGGCGTCAGGATCGAGAGGACGGGATCCGCCTTGGCGGCGCGATAGAAGTCCGGCAGGTCGAGGTCGAGCCCGCAGATGCGCCGCACCTCGGACACGGCCGCGTCCACCACCCGCGCACTGCGCGCTCCCGGCACCGACACCGTGAGCCGTGCGTCGTCCGGATCGCCCGCCCAGCGCAGCTCGTAGCCGCGCCACTCGCCACCCGCCTTGATCGCGCGGCGAAAGACGCCGTCGGCGAGGTGGTTGGCCGGATCCTCTCCCCAGAGGCGGAATCGCGCCAGCGTCCCGGACACGTCCAACGGCGCGGGGGCGACGAAGCAGGCGTCCATGGCGGGAACTCAGTTTACCAGACGGGCCGGGCAGGTGGAACGCGGCGCCGGCGGCGTAGCGCCGCCTCAGTGGCGGATGTCGAAGTAGATGGGTCCCGGTGGCACCGGCCGGGCGCCGTTGAGCGGCCGTGCCACGAAGTTGAGCTCCACTACGTCTTCCACGAAGCGGCCCAGCGCTTCGCGGACGTGAACGTCGTGAGGCAGGGGCAACAGGAGATTGCTGAGCCCCGCCCCGCGGAGCGCGGCGGCGATGGCGCCGAAGGCGCGAATGCCGGCCGGGCCCTTGAGGGTGACGTCATAGCCTTTCGCCATCAGCACCTGATCCGGATCGAGCCCGCGCTGGGCACGGTCGTCCCACACCGACAGCCAGGCGGTGCCGCCCGGGCAGAAGGCGGTGAGGCTGCCCGCGTACGCGCCGGCCGGACACGGCAGGAACAGCTCCTTGTCCAGGCCGAGCGGGACGAAGTGGTGGAGGAAGACGCCGCCGAAGCGCCACGCCGCGTGGGCTGAGTCGCCCAGGATATTGACCTTCCTCACCCGCGCCTCCGCGTCGGCCTCGAAACGCCTCAGATCGAGCACCAGGTAGTCGAAGCGTGCGAGGGTCTTCCAGCCGAGCGCGGTAACCATTTTCATCGACGGGGCATTGGATGTCTTGATCAGGCCCGTGACGTAGCTGGCGCCCTCCTCCTCGAGCCATCGGGTGGCCGCCCGCATCAAGACCGGCCCGAGGCCGCGGGCCTGCAGCCCGGGCTCCACCCGCACATTGCAGATGTAGCCGGCGCTGCACGGCTCCCCCGCGACCCTCACCGTGGTCAGGGACACGCAGAGCACCCCGATCACCCGTCCCTCGTGCTCGGCCACCAGCACGCGGGACCGCAGATAGGCATCGGTGCGGGCGAAGAAATTACGGCGCGCCTGGAGCAGCGCCGCGCCGGCCTGGGGGGCGGAGTCTTCCAGCGCCATGAGAGCGGGGTGATCTGCCGCGGTAGCCTGACGGACCGCGATGCCGGGTGCCTCGATCAGGGGAGCGGCAGTGCTCGTCACAGCGTGTCTCCGCGCACAGCATACTCAGATTCCGGCGCTGGGCAAGCACCTCGGCGGGGCCGCCTTGCCTTGGCTTTTGCCGCCCGGTATGGTGGGACCATTCGATGACGACTCGGGAGAATCCCCTATGAGCGACCTCATCCTGGCCAGCCATGACGGCGGCGTCTGCACTCTCACGCTCAACAGGCCCGCGGCATTGAACGCCCTGACCGTGGAGGCCATGGCGGCCCTTGCTGACCGGCTGGAGGAGGCCGCGAAAGACCCTGCCACGCGGGCCGTGATCATAACGGGGGCGGGGGCCGCGTTCTCGGCGGGCGGAGACATCGCCTTCCTCCAAGGTCTGCCTGGCATGGCCCCCGCGCGGATCAAGGAAATCGTCTACGGCACCTTCCAGCGCGTCCCACGCGCGATACGCGCCATGGACAAGCCGGTGATCGCCGCGGTCAACGGCGCCGCCGTCGGCGCCGGCTGCGAGATCGCGGTGGCCTGCGACGTGCGGATCGCATCGGAGAAGGCGCGCTTCGGTGAGGTCTGGATCAACCTCGGCTGCGTTCCCGCGCTGGGCGGCATGTTCCTCCTGCCCCGCATCGTGGGGCTCGCGAAGGCCACCGAGCTGGTGATGACGGGCGACATCATTGACGCCGTGGAGGCACTGCGGATCGGCCTCGTCAACTCGGTCGTCGCCCCGGAGGCGCTCGCGGGGGCCGCCGGAGATCTGGCGCTGCGGCTGGCCAGCGGTCCTGCCCGCGCCCTGGCCGCCGCCAAGGTGGCCCTCAACCGCGGGCTCGAGTCCAATTTCTGGGCCGAGCTGGAGGCCACTCTCGAGCAGCAGATCATGTGCTTCGGCACGCGGGACTTCGGCGAGGGCGTCCGCGCTCTGGCCGAAAAGCGCGCGCCGCGATTCACCGGCGAATGACCGCCCAATGATTCGCCGGTGGGACCGGGGCCGCTCTCCCGGAACACGCTG
>Ga0070707_100001827_pt1 | contig 20471 bp, 14 predicted proteins | sample KBSK5502metaG_FD_65468 | JGI IMG/M metagenome (GOLD analysis project Ga0070707, IMG submission 65468) | Corn, switchgrass and miscanthus rhizosphere microbial communities from Kellogg Biological Station, Michigan, USA - KBS K5-50-2 metaG | ecosystem: Host-associated > Plants > Roots >...
CGCGCCGTCGTCGTTGCGGCGGCGATCGGCATCGCCCTCGAGTTGGTCACGTTCATTCTCGTGGTATTCGCCGTACCGGACGTGAAAGCGTTCGTCAACTCGACGACACCGGTGCTTGACGTCGCGAAGAGTTCTTTTGGAACCACCTTCTACAACATCGTGGCCCTGGGAGCGATCATCGCCATCCTCAACGCCTCGTTGGCAATCACGCTACAGTTCTCGCGCATTGTATGGGCGGCGGGTCGCGATAACGCGTGGCCCACCGTCATTAGCAAGTGGATCGGTAAGGTCGAGCCTCGGCGCGGCGCGCCCTGGGTGGCAACGCTCATCGTTGGTGCGTTCGCCACGATCCTCTGCCTGCAGGGTCAGCTCGTTGCGGTGGTGACCTTCACCGCAGTGCTGCTAATTACGCTCTATGCACTGATCTGCATCTCGGCGATCGTCAGTCGGTTCACGCAGAAGGACCTGCCTCGTCCATGGAAGATGCCGCTCTGGCCGGCACCGCCGATCATCGGGCTGGTCGGCTGCGTCGTCGCGCTGTCTCAGCAGAAGCCGGCGGACCTGTTGACGATTGGCGTGCTCTTCGCCGCCGGGGCCATCTACTATTTCGTCTGGGTCCGGCCGCGGGGCGATCGCTACTGGAATGTCCAGGTCAACCCGCAGATCGAACTTGAAAAGCTCGCCCATCACGACGGCTCTGTCTAGCCCGCCCCGCGCAAGAGGTAGAGCTCGCGACTTCGGGATCCCGGTGGGGTTTCTTCCCACCGGGCCCAACAACGCCATTACCGACGTGGCTGGCGTCCGCGTCGGCTACCAGACCGTCTGGAAGGGCGACTATTCCCCTACTCACTCCCAAATTTCCCCTCCCCCGTTTACGGGGGAGGGTCAGGGTGGGGGCCCCGTCATCCGCAGCGGCGTCACCGCCATCTGGCCCCATTCCGGCGACCTCTTCCGCGAGCGGCTCTACGCCGCGGTCTCAGTCTTCAATGGCTATGGCGAGATGACCAGCCGGAGCGTGATCGATGAATGGGGCCTGCTGGGCTCGCCGATCGTACTTACGGACACGGTGCACATCGGGCTCGCCTATGACTCGGTCGTTCGCTACATGACCGAGCGCGATCCGGAGATCGCCGACAAGGACGTCGTTATCCCGGTCGTGGCCGAGACGGACGATAGCTTTCTAAGCGATGGCCGCGCCTTCGGCATCGCGCGCGAGGACGTCTACGCCGCGCTCGATTCCGCGAAGGACGGGCCGGTCCAGGAAGGGTGCGTTGGCGCCGGTACCGGCACCCAGTTCTTCGACTTCAAAGGCGGCATCGGGACGGCGTCTCGCGTCGTGGAGCTGTCAGGCCAGCGGTTTACGATCGGCGTATTGCTCCAGACGAACTATGGAAGCCGCCACCAGCTGCTGATCGCCGGCGCGCCAGTGGGTCGGCAGATCACCGACCTCATGCCCAAACGGCACCAGGAGGGATCGTGCATTGCCGTGCTGGCGACCGACCTTCCACTCCATCCGGGCCAGCTGCGGCGGCTCGCGCGTCGCATCGACATCGCCCTGGGCCGGACCGGCTCTGTTGGCAACGACGGTAGCGGCGAGATCTTCATCGCCTTTTCGACCGCCAACCGTATCCCCCGATCAACACAACGCCCAGCCCATCCTATTAATGTGCTGGTGGAGGGCCAATTCTGGACCGAGGGATCGCCCTTCGACCTGATCTTCGACGGCGTCGTCGAGGCGGCAGAGGAGGCTGCGTTCAACGCGATGGTCGCCGCAGACACCGTCGAGGGGCGCGACGGCAACACGCTCTATGGCTTCCCGCTCGATCGCGGCCTTGCTCACCTGGCGAAGCGCTAGCGAATGGACGTCGAGCGGATCCTGGCTGCAACTGAAGACATCATCACGCCTGTGGCCGTGGTCGACGAGGAGGTCGTGGAGCGCAACCTGGCGCGGATGGCCAAGCTCGCCGCCGACCACAACGTCAAGCTGCGACCCCACGCGAAGACGCACAAGAGCGCCTACATGGCTCAGCGGCAGATGGCCCACGGCGCGGTCGGCCTCACCTGCGCCACGTTCACCGAGGCGGAGGTCTTTGCGGAGGCCGGCGTGGATGACTTGCTGATTGCCCACCCGCCAGTCGGTCGGCCGAAACTCGAGCGACTCGCGGCGTTGGCTAAGCGACTCCGCCGGATCGCCGTGTCTCTCGACGATGTCGGTGTTGCCAAATCACTTCCCGAGAGCGTTGAGGTGCTCTGGGAGGTCGACCCCGGCCAACATCGCATCGGGACAGCGCCAGGCGAGCCGACGGTAAAAGCCGTCCAAGAACTCGTCCGGGCAATAGGCGCAAGGCGCTTCCGCGGGCTCATCACGCACGGCGGCCACGTCTACGCCGCTACCAACCAGAACGAACGTCAGCTGGCAGCCAACCAGGAGACCGACAGCATCTCCACCACCGCCGACATGTTACGCAAGGCCGGCACAGAGGTTCGAGAACTGAGCGTCGGCTCGACCCCGACGGCGGGACTATCGCTCCGCGGCGGGATCACCGAGATGCGGCCAGGCACATACATCTATGGCGACGCCAACCAGGTCACCCTGGGCAGCCAGCGCCTCGAGGATTGCGCGCTAGCGGTGGTTGCTACGGTGGTCTCGACACCCGCGCCCGACCGCGCCGTTGCCGACGCCGGATCGAAGTCGCTATCAGCGGACTTGCGCGTCGGCGGACTCGATGGCTATGGCATCGTGCTTGGTTACGAGGATGTCACAGTGGCCCGCCTCAGCGAAGAGCACGCCGTGCTGGCGCATCCACACAGCTCTAGTCTCAGGGTCGGCGATCGCCTGGCCATCGTCCCGGCGCACGTTTGCACTACTGTCAACCTGCAGCCCGTGGTTCTGCTTGTTTCCGCCAGTGACCATCGGTGGCTGGCGGTCGACGCACGCGGCTGGCAATAACGAGCTAAGTCATCCTTACGGGGCACCCACGAGTTTGAGCCCAGCCTCAGTTGAAGGTCCCTAAGGCTGGAAGCGCCGATGCTGCGATCGGCTTCCCTTGGTTGCCCGAAAGTTAGCTGGTGGATCCGAGGCGGTCTTGCACCTCCGTAACAAATCGTGAAGGGCCAGCCGGCACCAGATAGCCTTTATCGTCGCGGAATGACTCGGAGTAAATCAAGAATGCGGCTTTTCGCGCTCTCGTAAACCCGACGTAGAACAGTCTCCGCTCGTCTGCCAGCACCCGCGGATTTGGTTCCAGCCACTGTCGGAGCTTCTGGCTCCAAGTATGCCGCGGCAAGATCCTTTCCTGTAGGGTCGGAAGAATCACAACGTCAAACTGTCGTCCCTTGCTTCCGTGAAGAGTCGTTACGACTACTCTGCCAGCGATTCGGCCATCTCTGGCAAAGAGCGAAACGGTTGTCTCAGCGCTAGCGGGCACGTCAATAAGCTTGGTGACGTCCTCGACATCATCCAACCTTGCTGCTCCTTCCAGTATTTGAACAAGCTCGAGCCTCTGGTTGACCTCTTCGAGCCAATCCCGCAGCGACCGATGCTGTTCCGTCGCTTCGGTAAACGTCTCGAACAATAACTTCCGATACGAGAGACTCGTTTCCTCAGAGCCGAGCCTGCCGGAATCTACCAAGATGCTCTCGTATGCGGTCGCGAGTTCTCCAAATAGAGTGCCTCTGTTTGGTGCAGGGTCTATAGCCCAGTCCGCGGACCGCTGTAGCCACCTAATTATTGGACTACGAGGAAAACGCAGGTCGCGCTCCGCGCTATATGGAAACTCCAGGCGTTCCAACCGCTCTATGAGACCATCCAAAAAACTGCCCCGCCGCGGATAGAGAATCGCCACCTCGTCCAAGGACTGCCCACTATCGCGCAAGCCGGGGAGAATTTCTTCGCAAATCAGTTTGATTTGCCCTTCTCGCCCCCCGGGCGTGTCATAGAAGAACACCTCGCCAGGATCCTGTCGCATCGGGTCGGCCTCGTAAGGCCGATGTACCCCAACGCCAAGCGCTGCCTGTGAGGCGGATATGAGTCGACTACCGCTCCGGTAGTTGATTCGTAGTCGAACGACATGAAACTCTGGCCGAGTCGAAAGCTGCTCCAAATATTTGGGATCGGCGCCGGCGAATGAGTAGATGGTCTGGTCTGGGTCCCCAACGGCGAACACCCTTACTCCCGCCCGCTCACAGAGTGACAGAACGATGCGGTGCAGCGGCCCTCCCAGATCTTGGTACTCGTCAACCAGGAGCCAAGGGAACTTCGCTGACAGGAGCTCCCTAACGATGGCAAAATCCTCGATCAGCCGTAGGCTTTCTAAAACGATACCTTCAAAGTCAATTAGGCCCGCTTCTCGAAGAAGGGTCTCGTATCGAGTTGCCACATCGACACGATCCTCTCCGAGCTGGCTCACATCTTCGCCACACGCAAGGCGGCGCCGTATTACCGTAAGAGGAGTCTTAATATATTCCACTCGCTCGGCAACGCCCGCTGCATCTAGGGCACGCTGCAGCAGGAGGTCGGAATTCTTTTCCGAGGAGACTTTCCTAGAGCTAAGCTCGGCCTGCCCGATGATTGGAGCGAACGTACGCAACACACAAATTAAGCAGAAGCTGTGAACTGTACCTAAAAAAACGCGCGCGCCAGATCCCAATCCTAGGCCAACTAGGCGGCTCCTCATCTCGCTCGCCGCGTCGCGGCTATACGTTATACATGCGACGCCCCTGGTTGGCGGAACTTCATTAAGGGCTAAATTCGCAACCTTCAAGGCGAGAGTGTCCGTCTTACCGCTGCCAGGCCCGGCTAGCACGACGGTGTTTCCGGGTTCGACTACCGCCTCTTTTTGCTCGCGATTCAATCGAGCAAAACTCGTAGCCAAACTAGCTATTGCTCACCATCTCCAGAATTCGATTGATCGCCGTCGCGATGTACTCTGGCGGCTCAACGTTTTGCAAATGGTCAGCTAGCCGCTGAGCGAACCGGCCTTTCCCAATCCTATCTATGTACGCCATCAACCGCGATCTTTCAATGGCGCCGCCATCCAGTGCTTCGCCAATCAAATCGGCGAATGTCGTCCTTGACCGTACTGATTGATTTATTTCGGCAAAGGCATCCCGCATACTTTGAGCTGCGGACGGAAGTAGGTCGACCTCTAAAGAGTGCCGACCAACGAATATGCCTTTCGACGCTAAGCGCGCTCGAGTTGAAATGACCTCCGACTCATCGACCTCGCCCGTGAGCCTCTCGTCGATGAGAGCAAGACCACGCCGAAGGCCGTCGTGGGAAAATCCCCGGGCGTCAGGATCTTCGTCTCCATCCGTGACAACGATGTGCGGGATAGCGAGGGACGCTCCGCCTAGCAGCCTGTCATAGGGGCGGAAGTCCGCGCCCTGAACCGAACACACGGTGATCCCATGGGCATCCAGGTCGATTCCCATTTCACTAGCGAATGCACCAATGACATAGACTTCCGCCACGCCCTCGACTAGGATGACGCCCTTCGCAAACAGCATGTCGGCCCGCGTCACGTCAAGGTATCTTTCGACGTCCCGGGCTTCTTGTTCGGTTAGGTCGGCTCCACGTGTAGTGAAGGGCTTTGTTCCCTCGCCGCCAGCGGTTCTTGATAGAAGTAGTGCCGCGAGCGGCGTCACACTAGCAATTTGTGGCGAATGCGTCGTCAATAAGAGCGGTACATCTAGTCGGAGCAGATAGCGGAAGAGAATACGTTGGATATGAGGATGTAGGTGAGCCTCAGGCTCTTCCACCGCGAGGATTGTCGTTATGACCTCGAGAGCCTCGCGCTGTTCCGCAATGTTCTCCAAGATCAGGGCCAAGAACAGAAGGTTTGCAATTCCAAGGCTGGCCTGGGATATTGGCCGAGTCTTTTCTCCCTCGACGAATAAGCGGATCGCTCTGAGAACCTGGTCTCGCCTCATTGCAGCAAGGCCCAATGATGTCTCGACCGGAAAGAAGCTGCCCGTCATCGTCTTTAGCCTCTCGGTCAATAGCTCGCTGAGTTTCTTCACGAGCGGCTGAGCCAACAGGCTTGAGGTAGCCTCACCCAGAGATTCGGTCACCGAACGTAGGTCGTCGTCTGTCAGCCTGAGGCGCTCCAATAGGGGACGTAAAGGTGACCGGCCCCAGTTCTGAATATCGCCTTCAGCGTCGCGCAAGGCGGCAAGTACGCGCAGCGAGACGTAACGTCGGACATCGTACCTTATGCGAACGTTCTCGTCGGCGCCGCCGAAGACTATGAACTCGTAATCGGCCTCGGTGCCGAGACCAGTAAGTTGAGGTCGCGGGCGGTAGAGGAAAGTGAGTCGGGCCGTTAACGGCGTCGTCGACACCGTAAAATCCGACAGGAGCGATTTAGCGGCTGTATCATCCTTATAGCCGGAAAGCTCGACGCTTACGCGAATCTCCTCGCCCTTGAATGGAGCCGAAAGCCCATCCCAAAAATCCTCGGCCCGAAGTACTCGCGCCGTATCCGGCAGCGATGGATCAAGGACTAACCTCAATGCGTGCAGCAGATTGCTTTTCCCAACATTATTCTCGCCAACTATGACGAGCGCCGGTGTAAGATTCCCGATTTCGAAGAGCTGAAAGTTGCGGAAATTGCGAATGCGAATTGCGGAGATGTGCACGAAGCCCCCTTGGATCGATCCCCGGCCACCGTACCAGCCTGATTCTCCCTTCTAACCAATCAGGACGTGGCCGGACGCCGATATCTTAGCCTCTTTAGTCGACCCAGAGCTCTCAGCTCATGCCTGAAGAATGGCGACCTGCCGATGTTCCGCAGGATCCCGTAGGCCATTAGAGTGTTCGATGCGCATGGGACCGAACCAGTCCCTGCATGATCGATGAGTGTCCACAGGGCGACCGGGCGGATCGACACATCGCCGACTGGGCCGGCGACCATCCCGGTGGAGGCCAAAGGGAAACGGATTGCCGACCGACTGCCTGCCCACGCCGGGTCGAACTGGCTTGGCAGCAGTTAATGAGGTTGCCGAAAACGCGTAGGCGGTTTCTACATTTCTGCCGTCGAGTGGCGATCGTGATCGTGGGTAGGTCGCCCTACCCCGATCAATGCACTCTAGGCAGCCACCTAGGGTAGCTGGCTAAACCGTTGTTGTAGGAGCTGAAGACCGCGTGACACGATCGCAAACGGACGCTAGGCCGTTTGGCCGAATCACGTGACATCGATTTGTAGCCAGTAAGTAAGTAGGTTAACCTTGGATTTGCGACAACAAAGGGGGTTCGAATGGGTGGTTTTGGTGGCGCGGAGGACGCGGTCTCGTGGCTTTCCACGGGATTCCAGCCGCTCTTTGACGACAATTTGGCCGACTTCGGCCCTACCAGCAGGTTGCAATGACGGATCTCCTTGGCGAGCTTAAGGTTCAGGTCGAGGAAATCCGCGATCGACACTCCACTCTGCAGCCGGATCAAGCCTTCGTGGCCTGGTTTCTCCAGGCAATCGTGCCGGAGAGCGCGAACGAAGATCAGTCGATAAGTGATGCGCTGACCGGGGGGTCCGGAGATAAGAATCTTGACGCCATCTATATTGCCCACGAGCCCAAGACAGTATTTCTGGTGCAAGGGAAGTACCAGCTGAGGGGGCGCCCAGCGCCCGAAAAGCGCTCAGACCTCGTGGCTTTCGCCCAGCTTGCTCAGCCATTTCTGGGAAGAAGCGAATCGGCGTTCGATCAGCTTGTTGAAGCCGCGGACCCTCGCATCCAACGACTCATGCGACGAGCGCGCGCACGCCTCGACAAAGACAATTTTGCGCTTCAGCTCTATTACGTAACAACCGGACGAGTTAGTGAAAACCTACGCGAAGACGCCGCCCGTGTGGCGCCCACGCGGCTTGCCAGTTTCCGAGTTCTCGACAGAGCAGACATTCTTCGGCTTCTTCGCGACTATGTGCAGGGAGCCGCCCCTCCCGTTCCCTCATTGGACTTGAAGTTCGAGGGACCGATGTCGTTGAATCGTGAAGACCCCGAGGCAGCTATCAGTTCATGGGTGTTTACCATGCGGTGCGCTGACTTAGGAAAGCTCTATAGCCGGTATAAGCTGCGACTATTTTCCCGCAACGTGCGGGGGTTTCTTGGGGAAGAAACGCCAGTCAACCGAGCTATGCGGGACACCCTCAAGAAGGAACCCGATCGATTCTGGTACTTCAACAACGGCGTGACCATAGTCTGCGATGAGGCTGAGCTCAAGAGCGTGCATGGCCAAACGTTTCTGAGGGTCGAAAACGCTCAGATCATCAATGGACAGCAGACAACGCGTGTGCTATCGGGTATACGCGAAGAGAAAGCGACTGTGGTCGTCAAACTGCTCGCGATCGAGAGGGCAACGGAGCGGTCCCATGCTCAGTACCGCAAGCTTATTGATGACATCGTCAAGGCAACCAATTTTCAGAATGCAATTAGCTCAGCCGACCTCCGATCTAATGATGAAAAGCAAGTCCGGCTTGAGCGCGAATTGCGGTTACTAGGGTACTTCTACGGGCGAAAACGGCAAGCAAAGCGTGAAATGGCTTTGGTTATGGGGTCGCGGCGTCCTCGGATCTTGACGAAGGAAGTTCTTGCTCGGGCGGTTGCCGCATGTACCTTGAAGCCCGAATTCTGGCGAGGCGGCCAACGCCGGTTGTTTGATGACGACTTCTACGACAAGGTATTTCCAGCCGGCCGGAGCGCCGACGAGTATTTAACGTACTTCTGGCTTCACAAGATCATTCGGCAATGCTCGAAAGGCGATATCCGGAAGGGTTACGCCGTCTATACGGTGCTCTATTTCCTATGGAACGACATCGGTGACAGACTGCAACGTGATCGGGCTCGCTTCAGGTACGTAGCCGAGCGCGACCGGACCTACGGCTCGCTACTCGCGGATCTCCAAGGTGTTGGCCGCGGGATGCTTGACGCCGCCATCCGTCTGTTTCAACGAGATCACACCGGTCTCGGAATCGCCGATGAATCTACCTTCTTCCGCAGGCCGGGCGTCGAGGACGCTTTTGCTACCTATTGGCGTTCTCGCGGCAACCCAGCCAGGCGTCGAGTCCAAACGCGCGCAGAGAGGTTCTTTGATGCTCTGGAAAATCCCACGGCGTGAGTCCCAACGGCAGACCCTAGGCGGTCAGTTCCGTTAGTTCGAGCTGCCGCGTAGCGAGCTTCTTCGCCGAGAGGGCCTTCCTAATTGCCAAGCCGACAGCCTTGGCGACCGGAGGTGGAAATGCGTTGCCCACCTGCCGGTAAGCAGCTGTCTTGCGACCGCAGAACGTCCAATCATCAGGGAACCCCTGTAGGGTCGCGACCATCCGAATGGTTAACTTTGGCTTCTTGTTTAGTGGAAAGTCGACTGGAGGAGGCTCATCCGCGATCCCGATACCGTCAACGCCAAGGGAAGCCCATTGTTTTCGGGCTCGCGTTGGTCCGAGATCTGGGCCCCCGTGTCTTTTTGAACCGCCGACCACGGTGGGGGCGACCCGGTTCGCTCGTTGACTCCAGGGTTCGGCGCCTTGCCACCGGTGAAGGTTCATCAGATTTCCAAGCGCCTGGCCAACCGTGGGGGCTGGCGTCGGTAGAGGAGTCGGCCAGCCAAAGTAGTCCCAGTACTCAGGCCGTAGAGCAACGCAAATTGCACGTGGCCGGAGCTGTGGTACGCCGAAATCAGACGCGTTCAACAGTTTCCACTCACCCTTCAGCCCGAGCCGACGAAGCGTTTCAATAATGAACGACCGATAGGAGTCGAACCTTGGCTCCAAAAGTCCACGCACGTTCTCAAGTAACACTGCTTTTGGTCGAATCTCTTCCACGATCTCGAGCGCTATGGGAAAGAGGTCCCGCTCATCTTCATGTCCTAGCTGGGCGCCCGCGACCGAAAAGGGGGGACAGGGCACGCCACCGGCGACCAGGTCCACTGAACCAAAACTCTCCGCGCTAAGGTCCTGAGCAAAATCCCTCAGGTCGACCTGCCTGACGTTCCAACCGGGGCGATTCGATCGGAGCGTCGCGCATGCCAGCGGGTCGATTTCCACGAGCGCAGCATGCTTGAAGCCGGCCTGCTCTAAGCCCAGCGCTTGTCCACCTGCGCCGGCGCAAATTTCGAGGGATCTAAGGCTTTTGCGTTCTCTTCGTTCCATCGAGCGCCTGAGCACCGACCAGGAAGGCATACCTGGGCGCCTGGCTTATTGGTTGCTCCACACCGTAAGGCACGCTGGGCCGATCCGCTTGCGAACGTACCATCCCTCCGATGCCTTCAGCAAGATAGCATGGGGGCCCTGTGGATAACCGAAGCATTTGGACAGAGTTTGGCAGGCACTCGTGACAGCTGTATGTCGCGAGCCGCACTGGGTCCACGCCGTGCACCTTGTAAAGCTGCACGATTTGTGGTCGGCGGGCTGCGCAGAGTTAAGCTTCAAGTCCTACAGAGTCACGGAGGCTCGACGCTTCAGTCGGTGCCGAAGAATGACGCAACGAGCCTGACGCCCGCTCCAGTAAGGAATGGGTGTGCCTGATAAGCGGGACGCACTACTCCGGATCAGTGAAGCCCTTGGCTCGCTTGCCAGCTCGGTCGAGGACGCGCTCGCTGGCCGAATTCGGATACCTGACCTCGTTAAGAGATACGCAGCGACCCGGCAGTTATTAAACCGGCAGTTCGCCGAGATCGTTCAACAAGCGATGCCGCGGTCCTCTCAAGTGATTGAACAAACCCGCACGAAAGTCAGTGACAGGATGTCGCAGCTCTTCGGTGGACGCAGCGTCGATCAGTACTTACGGGTTGCCGCCTACGCAGGTGTCCAACCAAAACTCCTGGAGCACCTCTTGGCTAACGTGGGAACCGACGTAGCCGTATCAGAACTCAGACTGTTAACCGGTGACCAAGTGCATACGGAGCGCAGACTCAGGGAGCTAAGAGATCTAGGGTTTGAAGTTACGTGGACCAGGGTTGGGGATGAAGAGTCATACCGACTCCATCGCCTCGAACCCGATCTTGATGCAGCCGCACGATTCCAACTAGAACACCGCATCAAGGAGGACTCGAGCTTAAACGCAACCGAGAAGATGCTGAGCCTTCTAAAGGCGGAGCTCGGCCGACCGGTTAATACCCGCCGCTTGCAACAGTTGTCAGGAGGCCAATCGCAGTATGACCGTCGAGTTCGTGAGTTACGAGAGCGTTATCACATCTCGACGGGGCTAAACAAGCCCGCGCTGGCCTCAGATGAATACCAGCTAGAGTCGCTAGTTGAAAAAGATCCCCATGATCAGTTCAGGGCGGCCACCATCAGACAGATTTTTGAACGAGATGGATATAGATGCATAGACTGCGGTTGGTCTAAGAGCGATCGGAGTAGCTTTACACAGCGCTACCTTGAGGCGCACCATATAAGAGCGCGGGCGGCGGGTGGCGAGAGCTCCGCAGGCAACGGAGTAACTCTATGTAATTCGTGCCATAGGGGTCGGCACGCCGTGACATGAGGTCACATCTAAAACACCACGGACAAATTCAGTGGCTCCGACGACAACTCCTTCGCTGGGGGAGAGCCAACTTTCGGGAATTCCCATGGCGGCACGACCGCGACCCCTACCGCCTTCTCATAACGGAGGTGCTGCTCAAACAAACTGGCGCCCGTCAGATCTTGGCGGTTCGGGAGCATATTTTGCAAAAGTATGGTTGTCCCGAGCATCTTGCCGCCGCAGATCTTCGCCAACTTAAGGCTACGGTGCATCCGCTCGGTCTTGGGTCTCAGCGAAGTCGCCATCTTGTTGAACTCGGCAAGGCGCTAGCGCTCAAAGGAAAGGTTCCTCGAACCCGCCGGCATCTGCAGCAGTTGCCGGGTGTTGGCCCCTACAGTGCAAATGCAGTTGCCTGCTTTGCGTACGGGCATAGATGCGCTGCGGTCGATGTTAACGTCGCCAGGGTAGTCGCCAGGTTCTTCGGAATACAAGTCATCCGTGGAGAGCTGAGAAAGAACGAGCTGGTTTTGCGTCGTGCGGCGAACCTAGTTGACGGCTCCAACCCGAGGCACCTGAATTGGGCTCTGCTTGACCTTGGGGCTTTGGTCTGTCGCCCTGCGCCGCGCTGCTCCATTTGCCCGCTAAAGTCGCAATGCGAGTACGCAACGACGAGAAACTTGGCAGCCGGGCGTCAAGCCGTCCGAACGGGCTAAACTTGCCGCTTGCATTCTTCCGAGCCCATCAGTGACCCCGGCCGACCATTCTCATCCGGCGAAGGAATCGGCCGCGTCCGGGAGGTCATTCTCGCTCTAGATCCGGATGGATCTCGGTTCGCTCGCGTAATTCGGGAGACGATTGACCAGCTGCTCGACGGTCAGCGTACCGGACGATTTCGGTGGGACGACCTCCATAAGACTGAGAAGACGCATGCAGGAACCCTCCTCGAGATCAACTTGGCCCGAGAATTTCAGTTCGCAGACGGCGCAGAAATGGACTTCTCGATCGGCGGGTTAGATGTTGATTGCAAATTCTCCCAGGTCCTCGGCGGCTGGGAAATCCCGCCGGAAGCCTGGAATGGGCATCACATTTGTTTGGTCATCTGGGCGAGCGATCAGCAAAGTGCATGGGGTGCTGGGCTCGTCAGGGCATCCGAACAATTCCTTCGTAAGCCCAACCGAGACCTAAAGCGGCAGCTGACCGCGAAAGGGCGGGCGGGAATCGTTTGGATTTGGGAGCCTCGCATGCCACTGCCGGAGAATGTGCTTCTGCACCTCGACGCAGAAACGCTCGGCGCGGTTTTGGCTTCCAAATCTGGCTCTGAGAGAATCAGGCAGTTGTTCCGACTTGTCCAAGGACGTCTTATCGGCCGGGGCGTTGTTGCGACAGTTGCCAAGCAGGACGACTACATGAAACGCCTTCGCGGAAATGGCGGAGCGCGATCAACCCTGCAGAGTGAAGGAATCGTTATCCTCGGGCAGTATGAGCGGCATCGCGAGTTTGCTGGGCAGCTCGGATTGCCTCTCCCGGGCCCCGGAGAGTCTGTAAGTGCTCGACTTGTCCAAGTTACGCCAGGTGACCCCAGGATGAAAGCATTACTGGGGGATCTTTACTGGGCTGTCGCTCGTGATGGGGAAGCGGTCAAACCAGGACCCTTCATCCCTCATGCATGATTGATTGGGTAGTCGACTGTATTCAGAGCTTCATGGTGGGTGAATAATGACTGGAGACGAGATCCTTAAGGTTACAAAGGAACACGTCCTGCGGACGATGGCTGGTATGCCAGAGTGTCGCAAGACGCTCGGCGACGGGGCTGGATCCAGGATAATTGAAGAGAAGGCAGACCTCGATTTACTTCTTCGGGCACACAATGGTTGGTTCACATGGTCTCTGCTTATGTCCCTGCTGCAAGATGAACGTATTGAACTCGTCCCAGGCAACCGACGCAAGAAGTTCCGTCTCAAGTAGGAGCATCCAACGCTCGACGCCGAGCTCAACTATCAGGCCAACGGCACTTAGCCGGGCGGATGCGACGTATGGCGGCAAGCAGAGCGGGGTTAGTCCTTGCTTTCGAATAAGAGATCAGATGCTAATCCGGTGTCGGCATCCTCGCGGACTAAGCGCTGTATTCGGTTACTGTTAAAACTCGCTTGTATGATCTCGTCCTCAGAGAGAGCGACGTCGCGCATGATGCGAAGAATTGAACGCTGTCCCTTATCAGCGCCCTTTCGCTTTTCGTCGCGAAGATAATCTTCCAGTGCAATCCGCTTGCGACGCCGCCTCCAGAGCTGCCACAGGTAACTAAATACGCCCACGGATGCGACTAGAAGGGTCGCGATTGACGCCCAATTCGCCCAAAACTGCAAGTCGGCAGGCGACATGACTATCCCTCCTGTTGTCTGGTGGCGCCGCTTGATAGCTCAACCAGTCGGCAAAGCGCACTCGCTAATCGCATTTGATCCGGTGTTCGGCAGCGCGCCTTCATGAGCTCGGGGCTGCAGACCAGTAGGACTAAACCCTGGGCACGGGATGCAGCCACGTTTAGCCGGTTCAAGCTAAAGAGGAAGTCCATCCCGCGGGGGGCGTCGTCGACCGATGACGTGGCCATTGAATAAATAACAACAGGAGCCTCCTGGCCCTGAAATTTGTCGACCGTGCCGACCCGAGCGTTGTCCGGAAGCGTCTCGATCAGACGGCGGACCTGAGCGTTGTAAGGCGCGACCACAAGGATGTCATCAACAGCGATTGGGCGCGTTTTGCCCACGCGATCGGTCCAGGGCAGACCTAGCAGAGTCCGGAACGTGTCGTTTACCCGGTCGGCTTCCTCAGCCGAAAGTGTTCGGTTACCGGCGTGCTCAACAGGGATATATCGGAGACCGACTCCGCCGCTACCATTGCTGGTCGCGAGGTCCTGGCGCTTCGTTGACTGGTCCGGTTCGAGCTTGCCGTCGTAGAAGGCCTCCGATATGAATGCGCAGACGGACGGATGCAGTCGGTAGGAGGTCTCGAGGAAGAGGCCGTAGACCGTCGGCATTGTGGGCTCGTCCTGGATGACGTGATCCAACACCGAGAGGTTGACGCCCGGGGGGTGAATGCCGTGGCTGGGCTGACTGAGCTGATTCGGGTCCCCCAGAAAGATGAAGTTACGCGTCACGCCGGCCATCGCTAGAACATTTGCCAGCGCCATCTGGCCGGCTTCGTCAACTATTAGGTAATCCAGCTTTGCAGGAAAGGTCGGTCGTGCGAATAGCCACGAGGTTCCCGCGACAACGTCGACGTCGCCATCGCTCAGTGTCATCTCGACGGTCGAGGAACTGCCCGTGCACTGTACTTCGGGTGAGACGCATCGGTCGCGTTCGTCGGCCTTCTGCATCGCCCGAACGGACTGGCCGCGTAGCATCGCCTCCCCCATCAGCTTGTCGAGCAGGTTGCCGATGACTTTGTGGCTGTTGGCGGTTATCCCAATCCGATTGCCGCCCTTGATTAGCTCCAGCATGATCTCCGCGCCGATGGTCGTCTTGCCGGATCCGGGTGGCCCCTGGATAGCGAGGTACGTTCCATCGAGGCGCGGGGCCAGCAACACGGCGACATCTCTCGCGCGTTCGCCCGCCTGAACGAGCGGCGCTCCTTCGATCACACCCTCGATGCGCGGCGGCTCCAGGCACAGGAGATCCCGGGCAGCCCGAAACTGTCCGGCACCACTAAAGCCGTGATCCACGACGTACTGGCCAAGCCGGAGGAGCGCGTCGCGCTGATCGTTGGTCGGGATCGGGCTCGCCGGGATCAACGACGTCGGGTGCGGGACCTCGGAGTGGATACTACGGCTGAGTTCGATCCAACCGGCGATGCTGTCAATGTCAATGACCGTCCCCGCCTGTTCCATGCGCCGCGGGTCGTGGGGCTTGTCGCCGATCGCGACTTTGTACTCCTGGGTCGCGTCGAAGTAGTAGCGGAAGATGTTCGACTGCTTCTCCTGGCGAACCTCGCCGCGGAACTCGAGGCCACCGATCGACTCGGGATCCGCCATCAGCTGCTCGTCCGTGAGCGTGCCCTTGCGGTAGTACTCCCACCATTCGGACTTTGCCTCCCGCCGGTGCCAGTTAAGGCTGTGCCCGAGCAGGTAGCGTGCCTGCTGCTCCGTTGACCGCTTTTCTTCGTCCTCGGGCACGCCAGCCAGCAGCTTGTCGAGGACGCCGGCAGTGCGCTGATCGATATCACGGAGGTTCTCGCTTGGCTCTGCCTTGTCGGGCCCAGGCCGGGCGATCTCGCCATACTTCGCGATCGCATCCAATCGCCGGGATTCCAGCCAGTCGCGCAGCTGCGCTGTCGAGAGGCAGTCATCGGCGTTGTAGGCGAGGATCTCGTCGAGCTTCCGCTGATCGCGTGAGTCGAGCCAATCCTCGTAGGCAACGATGCTGGCCGCGGCGTCCACGATCTCGGTGATGCGTTTGCCGCGGTAGAGCGACTCCAGCTCCTTGAGGGAGTAGGATTCGGTCCCGACCTGGACGGACTGCCGGACCACACGGTAGAGGTCGACGAGGACGCGCCCGCGCAGCAATCGGTCGACCTCCGGCTCGCGCGTTGCGTAGGTGCTCGCTAGCCACTTGAGGGCGTTTGGCTCGTAAGCGGCGTAGTGATAAATGTGGAGGTCGGGATGGCGATTAACCCGCTCGATCAGGAAGTCCATGACCTGCTCGAAGGCACGCTTTTCCGCCTCAGAGTCGTGCGCCCAAAAGGCATGATGTTTCGGCCTCCCTTCCACCACCTCGGTGATGCCGAAGAGGTACTCGAGGCCGTTATCGCCCACAAACGGATCGCCCTCCATGTCGAAGAAGAGGTCGGCCGGGGTCGGCTCCGGCAGCGCCTGAAACCCGAGGTGCTCGCCGAGCGGAGCCAGCACCTCGAAGGTCAGCTCGCCAGCCTCTTTCCGCTGGATTTGCAGCTTGGCCTGCTGGCGCAGGCGGGCGAACGCCTCCTTGTTGATCCCCTGAATTGGGTCGGCTGGGCTAATGGCCAGCGCCGCCATCGTCGAGATGCCGGCCATCTGGAGGCGGCGGGTCTGGTCGCGGCGCATGCCGGCCACGAGGCAAAGGTGATCATCCTGGCGCCGGCGTAGCTCGCAGACGTCGATCCATCGGCAGATGCGGCAGTGGTCGACGGGATCGGGGTAGGTTTGGATGGCGGCGGCCAACACCATCTCTTCGAAGCGGCGCTTCACGCTTCGGTAGTACGCGCCGTAATCCTTGAATCGGAGCTCCTCCTCGGTGTTGTTCCCGAGGATCAGGGTGAGGTGCTCGGGGTCGATGTCCTGAATGGCCGCCAGTTGCTCGGAATAGACGCAGCACTGAAGGACCGCTGCCGCCTTCGCCTTCCGAGCCAACTTGGCATCGGCGACCTCGTAGCTGTAGTCGCCGAACTTGCTCGGGCGGTCAACCCGGATAAGGAAGTCGGGATGGCAGCGCCAGCGGCCGTCGAAGAAAGTGCCCTGATAGATGATGTCGGCGCCGTCGTTCATAGCGGCGACAGTATCGCTATGCGCCTTCTCCAGGTTGGCGATCGTGCCGTCGGGAAACGGGAACTCGACGATCCTCAGGCCCCGTGCCTTGAACCCGCTCAGATACCGGCCCTCGTGCTCGAGCCCACGCCGGCTGAGCATGTCCAGAATCGGGTCGTCACGCTCGGGCCGGGCGGTCTCGCCGCGGGCGGCGCTGAGCTCCTGCTGGGTGAGGTGCTCGCACTCGAGAAAGCCTGTCAAATCGGACGGGCTGACGATCAGCCGACCCTCAAGAAACTGCATCTTGCCCTTCTAGTCCAGCGTCACTTTACGGTGGACCAGCGACAGCTGTCTGTCGTTAGGACAAGCTGATCTTGGCTTGGCGACAATGTCATTCCGCGCCCACAGGACACGGATCGGCGCAGCTGGAAGGTAGCAGTTTGGCGCACCCAATAAGTTCTGGCCGCCGAGGTCGATCCGTGCTAACTGCCTAGTTCTCTTTCCAATGATGATCGATCCAGGACATCGTCTCCTTGGGATCAAGGGCACGCGTTGCGTTGCCCTGCCGTACAAAGAAGGCCTGCCCTTGTTCACGCGGAAGATAGACAGGATGGTCCGCGGGTTCGACCGAGACCTGGCAGATATCGTTTTTCTCGATGGCATGAAATGTGATTGTGATGAACGCCATAGTCGCGTCTCCCACGGCGTTGCGCAGGATGCCATTTAGGTGCCGCTCGAATCCATCGCGATCTCGGATACTGTTCGAAGACTCATAATCCATCTTTAGTCCAGAGACGGCCCGGTCGTCCTGCACACCAATCAACAGATTACCGCCGTCCGAGTTCAGGAATGCCGCGACCGTCTTAAGCACGGCGTCCTCAACATCTTTGCTCGTCCGGTCTAACTTGGTATCCCACCGGAGGGTAGATTTGAACTCCAGTTGTTGACCCTCCGCCTGCTCCAAAAGCGCACTAACCCCGACGGTCTGGCTCGCGTCATCGGCGGCTGACCCGAGTTTGGAAATGTGAGCGTTCATTGCTTTGGCTAAGAGCTTTCGACGACGCTCAACAAAGGCATCGTAATTCTCCTTTTTCCAAAGCTCATCGTCCATCGGCACCTCTTGCTGGCGAAGTGCACCAGGGAATTTCTTTTCCACTGTTGGGAGATATTTACTAGGCTCTTGACTTGCAATTCTCAGGTTAGCCTTCTGGGTTAAGAATGCTCTATTGGCGAGTTGATTCACTACGGCCCTCTCGGTGATACCGAGTTTCTTCAGAACCGCTCGCGGGAAGATGTGATGGCTATGAATGCTGTTCGACTTACCAACCGCTTTTTGGTACAGAGTCTGTCCGGTGAACCAGTCCTTGGCACCTCGCGACCTGGCGAGTACGTAAGCGAATTTGTAAATACCGCTCGGCGGCCCCTTTCCCTCGAGATCCTTTGCTTCAAGCAGGATCCGACCACGATCGGCAGCGATCGCCTCGACGAGGCGAGCGGTTGGGTCAGGGTCCGACAAACTTAGGACGTCCCGCCGAAGTTTCGTATCTGTTTGACCAGTGTAACGACCCCAAATCTGGGCCAAGTAAATCCAGCGCAGGAATCCGTCACGCTCTCGTGCGTCACGAAACGTAGCGCCGTTGCGGGCGAGATGAATGACAACCGGAACCACGACGAGTGGAGAAGGCAAGTCCTCCATCGAGTCGACGAATCCGTCGTGCCGAAGGATATTGACGAGATATTCCAACGAAGCGCGCACTGATGGCCATGCTGCCTGGAATTTTTGTGCGGAGAGCTGCGTATAGAAGGATGAGTCAAAATTGACCGACCCACCTGCGACCGCAGATGTCGCCCTTACGATGAGGGCTGGGTCCATGCCGAAGCCATAGCTCTTCATCTTCGCGATAAAGCCGCGAAACTCCGACCGTGCCTGCGGCCAAAAGGTACAAACATGAGCCATTGCCAGATCAGCGCGACTCAACTCGGTGCCAGCAGAGTTCACTCGGTTAAAGATCTCGACAACCTCACCCAGAGTTAATTTCTCGTCCTTCAGTTCGTCAATCTGGTAGAAGTACGAGTGAAGCTTGTCGAGGTTATTGAGCTTGCTCAGGCTTTGCTCAGCTAGGCCCCGTTGGGCTGGTTCCATTCGAGGCAGGTCATCTAAGAACTTGTTCATCCCCTTGTAGAGGAACTCATGGACGCCTAGCCACGCAGGGTCGCCTGACATCAGTGACTTGTTGTAGTAGCTGAACTCTTCGGATGCCAGGTTGAAATAGATGTCAAAGTACAGCTTCTCACCCTCGTAAAACGGGGGTGGCACGCCCTTGATCAGCGCAAACAACGTAGTCAGTCGCTGCTGTCCATCTAGCAGTAGGATGCTCTTTCCCGGGCCCTCGCCCGCGCCTCCCCTCGTTTTAACCGGTCCATACGCATGCCACAACAACAAGTGGCCTGTCGGATGGGCACGGTACAGCGATTTAACGAATACTCGCACTTGGTCGCGGGTCCATACATACCCGCGCTGAAATTCAGGCAGAAGGAGCTCGCCGTTTGAGATATCGGCGATTAGCTCATCGACCTTAGGCACGGAAACCGTTACGGACCGCTGGGAAGTTCGCCGAGTGCCCCCTTTCGGAGTGGTTCGCGCCGATGATAGCACTGAGGGTGAAAATAGCCGCCAAGACGTTAGAGCCCGGGATCCGGAACGGCTAGGCGACCCGACGGAGCTGTCGTTTACCGGCCAAGGGTAGGTGGGCGGCGACGTCCACCTGGTCGATGCAGTTCTGATGGCCTTTGACACCCTTGGGCACGGCGTGCCAGACCCCGCGTAAGACCTTCACCTTCGTCAGATCGGGCACGCGGAGACAGCGCCAGTTCTCCTGCGAACCCGCAGGGCTGAGGGGCTCCTCGCTCGTTCCGTCGAACTGATACCCAAGGACATGGGGGTCGCCAGCCTTGGTCCCAAGGAGGAAAGGACTGAAGATACGCAAATGGCCCTTGTACCATGCGCTCAAGCTGTTCCTATTGATAACCGCGCCCCGGATCAGGTCATATTTGCGACCGTATCGAGCCACCGGCAGGCTTTTCAAGCCTCGATGTGCCACACGCCCTAACCAGACGCCGTCGACCGGCACTTGCGGGAGGACGGCGCTGGCCGTTAGGGCCATCTCATCGACGATCTCCAGAAGACGTTTGCCAAGATCGCTCAGGGCGACGCGGTAGGGTGCCCAACGATCATGAGAGGCCGGCCCAAGGCTCGCCACCATTTCGAAGTTTGGTCGCCCTCGCCAGGTACCGTTCCGGGCCCAGCTATGAAAGATCCGAGAGGGTACTACGAAAACCGGATCTCGGAATTTCAGCTGGCGCGGGTCATAGACGGCGAGGAAGTACCAAAGCCGAGGGTCATTTTGGATTCTGTCCTTGGGGAGTGTGAAGCGGATCTCCAAATACTCCTGCTTGTTGGTGTGGGTAATCTTCACGGTCCTAAACGCCACCTTGACCTGAATGCCGATCCCTGGAGTTCGTTTCA
>Ga0070707_100001828_pt1 | contig 20464 bp, 30 predicted proteins | sample KBSK5502metaG_FD_65468 | JGI IMG/M metagenome (GOLD analysis project Ga0070707, IMG submission 65468) | Corn, switchgrass and miscanthus rhizosphere microbial communities from Kellogg Biological Station, Michigan, USA - KBS K5-50-2 metaG | ecosystem: Host-associated > Plants > Roots >...
ATGCCTCGCCGCAACCGTCCTGACAAGCGTGTCGTCGCGCCCGACCCGGTGTACCAGTCGGAGGCGATCGCCAAGTTCGTCAACGTCGTGATGAGCCGCGGCAAGCGCTCGATCGCCGAGAAGGTGGTCTACGACGCGCTGACGCGGGCGTCCAAGCAGGCCAAGAAGGAGCCGCTGGAGGTTTTCGACCAGGCGCTTCGGAACGCGACGCCGCTGCTGGAGGTCAAGCCTCGCCGCGTCGGCGGCGCGACCTACCAGGTGCCGATCGAGATCCGTCCGGAGCGGCGCCTGGCGCTGGCGCGGCGCTGGCTCGTGCGTTTCGCGCGGCAGCGGGGCGGGAAAAGTATGAGTGAGAAGCTCGCTTTCGAGATTCTCGATGCTGCGCAGAACACCGGCGGGGCGGTGAAGCGCAAAGAGGAGACCCACCGGATGGCCGAAAGCAACAAGGCTTTCTCGCACTTCCGGTACTAAGAGACATGAACGTGGCACTGAAAATGCAGGAACGTCCCGTCGCCATCGACAAGGTCCGAAACATCGGGATCATGGCGCACATCGACGCGGGCAAAACGACGACGACCGAGCGGATCCTTTTCTACGCGGGCCGCATCCACAAGATGGGCGAGGTCCATGAGGGGGCCGCGACCATGGACTGGATGGTCCAGGAGAAGGAGCGCGGGATCACGATCACGTCGGCCGCAACCACGGCCAACTGGCGCGACCACGCGATCAACATCATAGACACACCCGGGCACGTGGACTTCACGGTCGAGGTCGAGCGGAGCCTGCGTGTGCTCGATGGCGCGGTCGCCGTTTTCGACGCGGTCGCGGGTGTCGAGCCGCAGTCCGAGACGGTCTGGCGGCAGGCCGATCGCTACGGCGTGCCTCGCATCGCCTTCATCAACAAGATGGACCGCATCGGAGCGGACTTCTATGGGTCGTTGAACTCGATCCGCACACGCCTGGGCGCGCGCGCGGTACCGATCCAGCTGCCGATCGGCTCGGAGGCGAACTTCCAGGGCTACGTCGACCTGCTGAGCAAGGAGGCGGTCGTCTACACCGACGACCTGGGCACCAAGAGCACCGAGTCGCTCGACATCCCGGCCGGCATGCAGGACCTGGTCAGCCAGTACCGGCACGATCTGATCGAAGCCGTGGCCGACTTCGACGACGGGATCATGCACAAGTACCTCGAGGAGCAGGACATCTCCGAAGAGGAGATCAAGGCGGCACTGCGGCGCGGAACTGTCGCGGGCGTGCTCGTCCCCGTGCTTTGCGGCGCGGCGCTGCGCAACCGCGGCGTGCAGCCGATCCTCGACGCGGTGGTCGACTACCTGCCATCGCCGGCGGACGTGCCGGCGGTCGAGGGCAAGGACCCGAAGACGGGCGCGCTCGAAGTGCGCGAGCACGACGACAACGAGCCGTTCTCCGCGCTCGCCTTCAAGATCCAGATGGATCCGCAGGGTGTCGGCAAGCTCACGTTCTTCCGGGTCTATTCAGGCCGGCTCAAGGCCGGCGCATCGGTGATGAACGCGTCGACCGGCAAACGCGAGCGCCTCGGCCGGATCCTGCGCATGCACGCCATCCGTCGCGAGGACGTCGACGAGGTGTTCACTGGCGATATCGCGGCCGCGGTCGGTCTCAAGTCGACCACAACCGGCGACACGCTGTGCGATGAGGCGCACCCGATCCTGCTCGAATCGATCACGTTCCCTGAGCCTGTGATCTCGGTCGCAATCGAGCCCAAGACGAAGGCAGACCAGGAAAAGCTCGGCATCGCGCTGCAGCGGCTGTCGGAAGAGGACCCGACCTTCAAGGTGCACACCGACGAGGAGACGGGCCAGACGATCATCGAGGGAATGGGCGAGCTCCATCTCGAGATCATCATCGACCGCATGCTGCGCGAGTTCCGCGTCGACGCGAACCAGGGCAAGCCGCAGGTCGCCTACAAGGAGGCGATCAAGCGCGAGGCCAAGGGCGTCGGCCGCTTCATCCGACAGACCGGCGGCAAGGGTCAGTACGGACACGCCGAGGTCGTCGTTCGGCCGGGCGAGCGCGCGAGCGGTTTCATCTTCGAGGACAAGATCACTCAGGGACGCATCCCCCGCGAGTACATCCCCGCGATCGAGAAGGGGGTTCGCGACGCGCTGCAGTCAGGCGTCGCCGCGGGCTACCCGGTCGTGGACATCGTCGTCAGGCTCGTCGACGGGTCGTACCACCCGGTCGACTCGAGCGAGATGGCGTTCCAGGTCGCGGGCTCGATGGCGGTGAAGGATGGCATGCACAAAGCGCAGCCCTACCTGCTGGAGCCGATCATGAAGGTCGACGTCGTCATGCCCGAGGAGTACCTCGGCGACGTGATGGGTGACCTCGCGTCTCGGCGCGGTCACATCCTCGGCATGGAAGGCCGCGGCACGTCGCAGAACGTGAAGGCGAATGTGCCTCTGGCAGAGATGTTCGGCTACGCTACCGAGCTTCGGTCGATGACCTCGGGGCGGGCGACGTATTCGATGGAATTCAGCCATTACGCAGAAATGCCCGGCAATCTTGCGGAGGCTGTGGGCCGCCGCGACAAGGTGCGGAGTTAGTTAGGAGGAGACAGTGGCGAAGAAGAAGTTCGAGCGGACCAAGCCCCACCTCAACGTTGGGACCATCGGTCACATCGACCATGGCAAGACGACGTTGACGGCTGCCATCACGAAGGTGCTCTCTGAGAAGGGCCTGGCCGAATTCACACCGTTTGACCGGATCGACAAGGCACCGGAAGAGAAGGCTCGTGGCATCACGATCTCGATCACGCACGTGGAGTACGAGACGGAGAAGCGCCACTACGCGCACGTGGACTGTCCGGGACACCAGGATTACATCAAGAACATGATCACCGGCGCCGCCCAAATGGACGGCGCGATCCTCGTCGTGGCCGCCAACGACGGCGCGATGCCGCAGACCCGCGAGCACATCATCCTGGCGCGCCAGGTCAACGTGCCGTTCCTCGTAGTCGCGCTCAACAAGTGCGACATGGTCGACGACAAAGAGTTCATCGAGCTGGTCGAGCTCGATCTCCGCGAGCTGCTCAACCGGTACGAGTACCCCGGCGACGACATCCCCATCGTGCGCATCTCCGCGCTCAAGGCCCTCGAGGGCGACCCGGAGTGGACCCCAAAGATCCTCGAGCTGATGAACGCCGTCGACACCTACATCCCCGAGCCTGAGCGGCCTATCGACAAGCCGTTTCTGATGCCCATCGAGGACGTCTTCACGATCGAGGGTCGCGGAACCGTGACCACCGGTCGGGTCGAGCGCGGAAAGCTCAAGAAGAACGAGGAGATCGAGATCGTCGGCATCCACCCGCAGACCACCAAGACCGTGGTGACCGGCATCGAGATGTTCCACAAGGACATGGACGAGTGCCAGGCCGGTGACAACGTCGGAACTCTTCTCCGCGGTGTAAAGCGCGAGGACGTCGTACGTGGCCAGGTGCTGTCCAAGCCGGGCTCCATCACCCCGCATACCCAGTTCAAGGCCCAGGTCTACGTTCTGAGCAAGGAAGAGGGCGGCCGGCACACGCCTTTCCTCAGCGGCTACCGCCCGCAGTTCTACATGCGGACCACGGATGTGACCGGTGAGGTGAAGCTGCCCGAGGGCGTCGAGATGACCATGCCCGGCGACAACGTCGTGATGGACATCACCCTTGGCGAGCCGATCGGTATCGAGCAGGGACTCCGTTTCGCCATCCGCGAAGGCGGCAAGACCGTCGGGGCGGGTGTGGTGACAGAGGTCCTCAAGTAACAAGGCATATAGGTAAGGAATAGGGAAGAGGGCACGCAGTGGCGCAGAAGATTCGGATTCGGCTCAAGGCCTACGACCATCGGGTTCTTGATCAGGCGGCGGACAAGATCGTCGACACCGCCCGCCGTACGAACGCGCGCACTGCCGGCCCGATCCCCCTTCCCACCGAGATCTCGAAACTGACCGTGATCCGCAGCCCGTTCATTGACAAGGACTCGCGCGAACAGTTCGAGATGCGCACTCACAAGCGCATCGTCGACATCCTCGATCCGAACCCGCGCGTGGTCGACGCGCTCATGCGCCTCAGCCTTCCCGCCGGCGTGAGCATCGAGATCAAGTCGTGAAGGGTCTACTCGCAAGAAAGCTGGGCATGACCCAGCTGTTCAACCCGGACGGCACGACGAGCGCCGTGACGGTACTCGAAGCCGGACCTTGCAAAGTGCTCGGGCTCAGAACAAAAGAGAAGGACGGCTACGAGGCCGCCCGGATCGCCTTCGAACCGACGAAGGACGGCAAGCTGAACCAGCCCCAGACCGGCGTATTCAAGAAGGCGAACCTCGACCCGCACCGGCACATCGTCGAGATCCGCAACTACGACAACGTAGAAATAGGTAGCGAGCTGAAGGCCGAGATCTTCGCCGCCGGCGATCTCGTCGATGTGACGAGCACGAGCAAGGGCAAAGGCTTTCAAGGCCTCATCAAACGACACAAGTTCAGCCGCGGCCCCGAATCGCATGGCTCGATGAACGTCCGCCAGCCCGGCGCCATTGGCGCGACCGACGCCGCAAGGGTTTTCAAGGGCGTCCGGATGTCCGGCCAGATGGGCAACGAGCGCACGACCGCGCGCGCCTACAAGGTCGTACGAGTGGATGCCGAGCGAAACCTGCTCCTGGTGCAGGGCGGCGTGCCCGGCGCGAAAGGCGCGCTCGTCCTCGTGAGGCAGTCCACCAAGAAGATCAAGCCCAAGGGCCCCGCCGGCAAGCCGAATCCGAGGAAGGTTTAAGAGCGAAGATGACCGTCCAAGCCCCCTTCTTCGACGCCCTCGGCGAACGCAACGGCGAGGTCGACCTCCCCGAGACGATCTTCGCGGAGAAACCCAACGTGCCCGTCATGCACCAGGCCTACCTCCGCCAGCTGGCCAACGCGCGCCAGGGCACCGCGAGCACCAAGACAAGAGGAGACGTATCCGGCGGCGGCGCCAAGCCGTACCGGCAGAAGGGCACGGGCCGGGCGCGACACGGCTCGATCCGAGAGCCGAGCATGAAGGGAGGCGGCAACGTTTTCGGGCCACGGCCGCGCGACTACTCGCAGAGGATGCCCAAGCAGATGCGCCGCCTGGCATTGAGGAGCGCGCTCAGCCAGAAGGCAATCGACGGCCAGATCCGAGTCATCGAGTCCTTCGTCTTCGACGAGCCCAAGACGAGCCAGGCCGCCGAGCTCCTGGAGACGATCGGCTTCGACAGCACCGCGTTGGTCGTGCTGCCCGCGCCCAACTACACGGTCAGCCGCTCCTTCGAGAACCTGGCCGGCGCGAAGATCGTCCTCGCCAGAAATCTCAACATCCGCGACCTCTTCTCGCACACCTACCTGCTGCTGAGCAAAGACACGATCGAGCTGCTCGAGGAAAACTTCAGCCCGCGCGGCAGGGAGGCGTCCGAATGACGACTCGAGCCGCAAGCGAGATCGTGATCGGCCCGGTCATCACCGAGCGGACCTATCAGCTCTACACCCAGGGCCGGTACACGTTCAAGGTCATGGCCACCGCGAGCAAGACCGAGATCAAGAAGGCGCTCGAAGAGCAATACGAGACTCAGAACATCAAGGTCCGAGACATCAACACCGTCACGATGCGCGGCAAGAAGCGCCGCAGCTTCCGCCGGACCGGAGCCGGCTCGGTCGGCAAGACGACCGACTGGAAAAAGGCCATCGTGACGCTGGGCGAAGGCCAAAAAATCGAAGGCCTTTTCGGGAGCGTGTAGAGCAGAAGCATGCCTGTAAGAAAGTTCAAGCCCACCAGCCCCGGCCGCCGCTTCATGACGATCTCCGGCTTCGACGAGATCACGACGGACAAACCGGAAAAGACTCTGCTCGAGTCGCTCCCAACCCACGCGGGAAGGAACAACCAGGGTCGCATCACCGTGCGCCACCAGGGCGGCGGCTACCGCAAGCTGTATCGCAAGATCGACTTCAAGCGCGACAAGCACGGCGTCGCAGGCAAGGTCGCCACCATCGAGTACGACCCCAACCGCAGCGCCCGCATCGCGCTCATCCACTACAAAGACGGTGAGAAGCGCTACATCCTCGCACCGCTCGGCCTGAAGGTGGGCGACCCGATCGAGAGCGGGCCGGACGCGCCCGTGCGCATTGGCAACGCCATCCCGCTGGAGAACATCCCTGTCGGTTCCACCATCCACAACATCGAGCTGACGCTCGGCCGCGGCGGCCAGCTGGTGAGGTCGGCAGGTGCGTCAGCGCAGCTGCTCGCAAAAGAGGGCGACTACGCGGTGATCCGCATGCCGAGCGGCGAGCTCCGCCGCATCCACATTCGCTGCCAGGCGACCATCGGCCAGGTCGGTAATATCGAGCACGAGAACGAGTCCGGCGGCAAGGCCGGCCGCGGTCGCTGGCTGGGCCAGCGCCCCGAGGTGCGCGGCTCGACCATGAACCCTCGCGACCATCCGCACGGCGGTGGCGAAGGCAAGACGGGACCCGGTGGCAACCCCAAGACGCCTTGGGGCAAGCCCGCTCTGGGCTACCGCACGCGAAAGACGAACAAGGCCTCGGCCAAGCTGATCATCCGCCGGCGCGAGAAGAAAGGACGCAAAAAGTAAACGTGGGAATGGCGCCTGTAGGGCAGTTCTGTAATGAAATCGGCAACTGGCCGGCTGTGGCTGTGGCCACGGCAGAGGTGGCTTGGATGAACCAAGCCACCTGGCGCCATTGCCACTTCGGCCTGAAATCCGCACCCCACCACCGCGATTTCAGGCCGGGAAAGGAAGAGGTCAATTAGGAAGTGACCAGATCAACCAAGAAGGGGCCGTTCATCAGCCCTTCGCTCCGCGACAAGATCGAGAAGATGAACCAGACACGCGATAAAAAGGTGATCCGCACCTGGGCCCGCGCGTCCGTCATCTACCCCGACATGGTCGGGCACACGATCGCGGTGCACGACGGACGCAAGCACGTGCCTGTCTTCATCAGCGAGAACATGGTCGGCCACCGGCTCGGCGAGTTCGCGCCGACGCGGCACTTCCGCGGCCACGGCACGCATACCGAAAAGACGACGACGGTCAAGTAGGGAAAGTTAGGGAAGTTGGCGACGATGGAAGTTTCCGCGGTCCAGAGGTTTGTCCGTAGAACGCCCCGCAAGGCGCGGCTCGTGGCCGACTCCGTCAAGGGGATGAAGGTGACGGACGCGCTGAACTACCTCGAGTTCTCGCCGAAGCACGCCGCCAAGGACGTCGCCAAGGCGATCAAATCCGCCGCCGCGAACGCGGAGCACAACTTCAACCTCAATCGCGACGACCTCGTGCTCAAGCAGCTGCTCATCGACGAGGGGCCCACCTTCCGGCGCCGCCGCCCGGTGAGCCGCAGCATGGCGCACGAGTACTTCCACCGCACCTGCCACATCACGGCGGTCGTCGAGGACCAGCCTGAAGGAGCACGAAAGTAGTTGGGTCATAAAGTCCACCCGAACGCATTCCGCCTCGGTGTCTTCCGTCCCTGGGAGGCGAACTGGTTCGCCAACCCGAAGGACTACACGAAGATGCTTCACGAGGACCTGGAGATGCGCCGCGTCATCCTCGCGCGCCTGCGCAACGCCGGGATCGCGAAGATCGAGACCGAGCGCAGCTCCAACGCGCAGCTGACCGTGACGATTCACACCGCCAAGCCAGGCATCGTCATCGGCAAGGGCGGGTCCAGCGTCGACCAGCTACGCGAGGACCTCGAGAAGCGATTCGGCAACCGCGTCCGGATCTCGATCCAGGAGATCAAGCAGCCCGAGCTCGACGCGCAGCTCGTGGCCGAGAACATCGCCAGCCAGATCGAGCGGCGCATCAGCTACAAGCGCGCGATGAAGCAGGCGATCCTGCGCACCATGCGCTCCGGCGCGAAAGGTGTGCGCATCTACTGCGGCGGCCGCTTGCGCGGGGCTGAGATGGCAAGACGGGAGTGGGACCGCGAGGGCCGCGTCCCGCTGCACACGCTGCGCGCGGACATCGATTTCGGCCGCGCCACCGCGAAGACCACATTCGGCGCCATCGGGGTGAAGGTCTGGATCTACAAGGATCAGATCTCGCCGGTGCAGCGCCGCCTTGCCGCCATCCAGGAGGACACGGTGCCCATCGCTGAGGTCATCGCCCCGCAGCTCGAGGTCGTGGAGAACGCGCCCGAGCCGGTCGCCGGGGTCGCGGTTCCAACCGCCGAGCCGACCGCCGAGCCGGCCGCCAAGCCCGCCGCCCCCAGGCGGCCGCGCACGACGGCCGCGCCCAAGACGGCCGCGCCCAAGACGGCGGCAGCGAAGCCCGCGCCCAAAGCCGCCGCCGCAAAGCCGAAGGCTGAGGCGACCAAGAAACCCGCTGCCAAGAAAGCGACCACGACGACCAGGACGACGAAGAGCTAATGCTGATCCCCAAGCGAGTCAAGTACCGCAAGATGCACCGCGGCCGCCGCACCGGCATCGCCACACGCGGCGCCACCGTGGCGTTCGGCGACTTCGGCCTGCAGGCGATGGAGGCGTGCTGGATGAGCAACCGCCAGATCGAGGCGGCGCGGCGCGCCATGACCCGCCACGTCAAGCGAGGCGGTCAGATCTGGATCCGCGTCTTCCCGGACAAGTCCATCACCAAGAAGCCCGCCGAAACCCGAATGGGTTCCGGCAAGGGCAATCCGGAAGGCTGGGTCGCGGTGGTCAAGCCCGGCCGCGTCTTGTTCGAGATGGGCGGCGTGACGCCGCAGGTCGCGAAAGAGGCCATGAAGCTCGCCGCGGCCAAGCTGCCGATCAAGACGCGGTTCGTCACGTCGGCGGAAAGTGGAGGCACGAGATGAAAGTCGACGAGCTTCGCGTGCTGGAAGCCGATGAGCTCGGCATGCGCCTGCGCACCGCGCGCCGGGAGCTTTACGAGCTCCGCTTCAAGCACGCCGTCGGTCAGCTCGAGAACTCGAGCCAGATCTCGAAGGTCCGGCACGATATCGCGCGGATCATGACCGTGCTTCGCGAGAGAGATTTCGGCATCGGTCCCACGTTCGAGGAAGCCCAGCCCGCCGCCGTTGCCGTCGCCGAGCCGGAAGAGCTGGAAGCAGAGGCGGAACCGGACGCGGTGGAAGTAGAGGCGCCCAAGCCCAAGCGGGGCCGCGGTAAGAAGAAGGAGGACGCTGAATGACCGACACCGCAACGCGCGGTCGGCGCAAGGTCCGCCTCGCCACCGTCATCGCCGACAAGATGGACAAGACCGTCATCGTCCAGGTCGGCTCCTCGAAAGCGCACCGCCTGTACCGCAAGACGGTCCAGCAGCGTGCCAAGTTCAAGGTGCACGACGAAAAGAACGAGTGCGGCGTGGGCGACCTCGTAAGGATCACCGAGACCCGTCCGCTCTCCAAAGAGAAACGCTGGCGCGTACTTGAGATCGTCGAGAAGGCCAAGTAGTGGTTCAGCAAGAGACTCGTTTGAAGGTCGCGGATAACTCAGGGGCGAAAGAGCTCCTGGTCATCCGCGTGGCCGGCGGCCACTACCGCAAGTACGCCTACGTCGGCGACATAATCACCGCCACGGTCAAGTCCGCCCAGCCGGGCGGCCAGGTCAAGAAGGGCGAGGTGGTTAAGGCTGTCGTGGTGCGGGTAAACAAGGAATACAAGCGCCCGGACGGCTCACTGATCCGCTTCGACGAGAACGCGGCCGTCCTTCTCGCCCAGGCCAACAACCCGCGCGGCACCCGCATCTTCGGGCCGGTGGCGCGCGAGCTGCGCGAGCGCAACTTCATGAAGATCATCTCGCTCGCCCCGGAGGTCCTGTAACAAACCAATGCTGAGAAACAAGCCGGAACCGAAGCGCCGCTGGCTCGAGCTTGCCCCTGGCGATAACGTCATCGTCATCGCCGGCAAGGACAAGGGCAAGCAGGGCGAAGTTCTGCGCACCCTCCCCGACACCCACAAGATCGTCGTCAAGGGCGTCAACATCCTGAAGCGCCACACCAAGGCGGGCGCCAGAAGGGGTGGCACACAGGTCGCGCAGGGTGGAATCGTCGACTTCGAGGCGCCGCTCGACTACTCGAACGTGATGCTCGTCTGCCCGCACTGCGGCCGGCCGACGCGCACCAAGCACACCGTTCTCGAGTCGGGCGCGCGCGCGCTGGTGTGCCGCCACTGCGGTGAGCCTTACGAACGCGTCAGAAAGACGGAGGCCCAGTAAGAGGTGGCGAAGGCAAAGCAGCAAGCTCCCAAGAAAGAGCAGGCTCCCAAGACGCCCGGCACCAAGTCGGAAGCCCCGCCGCGCATGCACGTGACCTACCGCCAGACCATCGTCCCGCAGCTGACGAAGGAATTCGACTACGGCAACGTCATGCAGGTCCCGCGCCTCGCCAAGATCGTGGTCAACGTCGGCATCGGCGAGGCGAAGGACAATGACAAGGCGCTGGACGCGGCGGTCGGCGACCTCACGACCATCACAGGCCAGAAGCCGCAGCTGGTCAAAGCGAAGAAATCCGTCGCCGCGTTCAAGCTTCGGGCGGGCCAGACGATCGGCATCAAAACGACGCTCCGCGGCCGTCGCATGTGGTACTTCCTCGACAAGCTGCTCAACATCGCGCTGCCCAGGATCCGCGACTTTCGCGGTGTGACGCCGGATGGGTTTGACGGGCGCGGCAACTACACGCTGGGCCTGCGCGAGCAGGTCGTCTTCCCGGAGATCGACTACGACAAGATCGACAAGCTGCGCGGGCTCGAGGTTTCGCTCGTCACGACCGCGCGGACCGACGACGAGGCGCGCAGCTTGCTGACGCGCCTGGGCATGCCATTCCGAAAGAGGTAGAGGGAAAGAGTTTTGGCGAAGAAATCATCGATTGAGCGCTGGAAGCGGGACCTTGCACATCCGAAGTTCAAGGTGCGTTTCCACAATCGCTGCCGCATCTGCGGCCGGTCGCGCGCTTACCTGCGCAAGTTCGGCATGTGCCGCATCTGCTTCCGGAATCTTGCCGCCGAGGGGCGCATCCCCGGCGTGACGAAGTCGAGCTGGTGATGGCTACAGCGGTCGCCAAAGCCAACGCCAACAAAGGCAAGAACGTCAAGCGCGCCTCCGCGGCGGTCGTCAGCGACCCCATCGCCGACATGCTGACGCGCATCCGCAACGCGAACGCGGCCCGCCATGCTGAGGTCAAGGTCCCGGCCTCGCGTTTGAAGCTCGAGATCGCACGTGTCCTCAAGGACGAGGGTTACATCGCGGGCTATGACGTCGAGGCGGACGGCACCACCCAGACGATGCGTATCATCTTCAAGTCCCGCCCCGACCGCACCCGGGTCATCTCCGGTGTGAAGCGGATCAGCCGCCCCGGTTTGCGTGTGTACGCGCGCAAGACCGAGATCCCGAGGGTGCTCGGCGGCCTCGGCATCGCCGTCCTCAGCACCGCCGAGGGCGTGATGAGCGGAAGGCAGGCCACGCGGCAGGGGCTCGGTGGCGAAGTGCTCGCGTATGTCTGGTAGCCGGTAGGAGATAAGGAAGAGAGTTGTCGCGAATCGGAAAGCTGCCCGTCCAGGTGCCGTCATCGGTGAAGGTCACCCTGGCGCCGGGCCACGTCAAGGTCGAAGGTCCGAAGGGCCAGCTCGAGCGCACCCTGCCCGCGGACATCACGGTCAAGCAGGTCGACGGCAAGCTGATTTTCGAGCGGCCGTCGGACGATTTCCGGCACCGCGCTTTGCATGGCCTCGTCCGCAGCCTGGTCGCCAACATGGTCGAGGGCGTGAACAAGGGATTCACCAAGAACCTGGAGCTCGTCGGCGTCGGCTACCGCGTGGCCAAGCAGGGAGAGGAGCTGGTCTTGAGCCTCGGTTACTCGCATCCCGTTCGATTCAAACCGCCCGAGGGCATCTCGATCGAGGTGCAGGACCAGACCAAGTTCTCGGTCACCGGCATCTCGATCGAGGACGTCGGCCAGGTCGCAGCCAACTTGCGCGGCCTTCGCCCGCCCGAGCCATACAAGGGCAAGGGCGTCAAGTACGCGGGCGAGAAGATCCGGCGCAAGGCGGGCAAGGCCGGCAAGGGGGCCAAGGCCACAGCATGATCAAGCGACAGGACCGCAAGGTGAACCGCTCCAAGCGTCACAAGCGCGTGCGCGTGCACGTCGTGGGCACCTCGCAGCGGCCGAGGCTCGCCGTTTTTCGCAGCCTCAACCACCTATACGCGCAGCTCATCGATGACACGGCCAGCCGCACCGTCGCGGCTGCGTCGACTGTCGAGCTGAAAGCGAACGGCAACGGTATGACCCAGGCCGCCAAAGTCGGCAAGGCGATCGCCACCAAGGCCAAGGCCGCCGGCGTGAGCAGCGTTGTCTTCGACCGCGGCGGTTTCCTCTACCACGGAAGAATCAAGGCGCTGGCCGACGCGGCGCGCGAGGGAGGTTTGGAGTTCTGATGTCCAGAAATATGGGCGGCGGTCGATATTCGTCGGGTGGCGACCGTTCCGAGCTCGCCGACCGCGTCGTCCGTGTCAACCGTGTCGCCAAGGTCGTCAAGGGCGGGCGCAAGTTCTCCTTCAGCGCGCTCATCGTCGTCGGCGACATGAACGGTCGCGTCGGCGCAGGCATCGGCAAGGCTCGTGAGGTCACCGAGGCCATCCGCAAGGGGATGGAAGTCGCCAAGCGCAACATGATCACGGTGCCCATGGTCGGCACGACGATCCCGCACGAGGTTCGCCTCAAGCTGGGCGCGGCGCGGATCATGCTGAAGCCGGCCGCGCCCGGTACCGGAGTCATCTCGGGCGGCGCGATGCGCGCCGTGATCGAGACCGCCGGCATCAAGGACATCCTCACCAAGTCGCACGGCACCAACAACCCGATCAACACCGTTCGCGCGACGCTTGCGGCGCTGCAGCAGTTGAAGACGGCGCAGCAGGTGGCCGAGCTGCGTGGGCGCGATCTCGACCAGATGGTCGGCAAGCGCCTGGCAGCCGCCTACAGGGGTGCCGAGCCGGAGACCTCGTCCCCACCTCATGGGGAGGTCGCGCCGGTAGGCGCGGGTGCGGCACCAGCCGGAGGTGCCGCGCGTGGCTGACAAGATGCTCAAGGCGACGCTCATGAAGAGCGCCATCGGCGCCAGGCCGGAGATCAAGGCGACGGTCGAGTCGCTGGGCTTCCGGCGCATGAACCAGACCCGTGAGCTCCCCGACAACCCCGCCGTTCGCGGCATGCTGAAGCGCGTGAACTTTCTGGTCGCAGTGGAGGGCGAGCCCTACGAGCGACCCAAGCGCAGCCGCTACAAGATCTGGCGCGCGCGCTCGACCAAAAAACACCAGAGAGGTAACTAGAGGTGCAGCTGCACGATTTGAAGCCGGCCCGCGGCGCCCATCGCAAAGCGAAGCGCGTCGGCCGCGGCACCGGCTCGGGCCACGGCAAGACCTCGGGCCGCGGCCAGAAGGGCCAGAACGCGCGAAGCGAAGGTTTCCGGCTCGGATTCGAGGGCGGCCAGATGCCGTTCTCGCAGCGCATCCCGAAGCTGCCCGGCTTCAAGAATCCGTTCAAGAAGGTCTATTCGGTGGTCAACGTTTCGAAGCTGAGCCGCTTCGCGAACGGTGCCAAGGTCAACGCGGAAGCGCTGCTCGAGGCGGGCCTGGTTCACGCCGGCGAGGAGATCAAGATCCTGGGCGCCGGCGGCCTGAAGCGCAAGCTGACCGTCGAGGCCCACGCGTTCAGCACAAGCGCGCGCGAGGCCATCGAGAAGGCCGGCGGCACCGTCACGGTGCTCGGCGAACCGCGCAAGATCGGACCTCGACGGACAGCCGCCAAGGCTCCCAAGCCCCTGCCGGAAGCGGCCCCGGTCGCGACGGCGAAGCCCGCGCGCGAGAAGAAGGGCGCCCCGCCGGCGGCAGTCGAGGAGGCCACCCCTCCCGACGAGGCGTAGCTTGGGCACACCCCTGACCGCTGGCCACCGGATCTTCGGCGCCCATGCGGCCCATCTGCGTCGTTGCGACCTGCGTTTCTCGCTCACGCATCCACGAATGCGCTCGCTGCGATACTCGGCCGCGCCTAGCATCTGGACCACCTGGTCACCGAATCTCTCGGTGTCCACAGTCAGGTGTGCGCCTAAATGAACCTCCTCGAGGCGCTCATCAACGCGATCCGACTGCCCGAGCTCCGCAACAAGATCCTGTTCACGGGCGGCATCCTGATCGTCTTCCGCCTGTTCGCCAACATCGCCATCCCCAACGCCCAGCAGTCGGCGCTGGCGCTGCTCTTCAACCAGCAGGCCCTGCTCGGGCTTCTCGACCTCTTCTCAGGTGGCGGCCTTTCGCGCTTCAGCATCGTCGCGATGGGCATGAACCCCTACATCAACGCCACGATCATCATGCAGCTGATGACGGTGATCTCCGAGCGCATCAAGGAGATCCAGAAAGAGGGCGAGATGGGCCGCCGCCGGATCCAGCGGTGGAGCCGCTACCTCACCGTCGCGCTCGGCGCCGGCCAGGCGTACGGATTCACCGTGCTGTTCCAGAACACGACCCCCGCGATCCTCGGACCGCTCGACTGGTTCCAGCGGCTGCAGATCATCCTGGTCCTCACCGCGGGCACCGTTGTGTTGATGTGGTTCGGTGAGCTGATCACCGAGTACGGCATCGGCAACGGCGTGTCACTGATCATCTTTGCCGGCATCATCGGGCGCGGACCGCAGGGCATCTCGGCGGTATTCAACGCCCACTCCGCCGGCGGCGGCCTCGCCGACTACGTGCCGTTCATCATCTTTGGACTCATCGCGCTGGGCATGACCGCGTTGATCATCGAGGTCCAGCAAGCGGTGAGGAAGATCCCCATCCAGTCCGCGCAGCGCGTCGCCGGTGGCCGCGAGGTGGGGCGGAGAGCGAGCTTCCTTCCGCTGCGCGTCAACCACGCGGGCGTGATCCCCATCATCTTCGCGATCTCGGTGATGTTCCTGCCGACGATCATCGCCAACTACTTCAACGCCGCGCCGCCCGACACGTGGTACTACCGCGCGGCCCACTGGGTACAGGGCAACTTCAGCCCGAGCACCGCCAACGTGCCGATGGCGATCACCTACAACGCCCTCTACTTCCTCTTTACGTTCGGCTTCACGTACTTCTACACGGCGATCACGTTCGACGTGCATGAGGTCGCGGACAACCTGAAGCGCTATTCGAGCTTCATCCCGGGAATCCGCCCGGGACGTCCGACCGCGGACTACCTGCAGGCGGTCATGAACCGGGTCACCTTCGTGGGCGCGATCTTCCTCGGGTTCATCACCGTGATCCTCCCCATCGCGACGTCGAAGATCTCCGGCATCAACCAGCAGCAGATGTACCTGGGAGGCACAGCCATCCTGATCGTCGTCGGCGTCGCCCTGGACACCATGAAGCAGCTGCAGACGCAGCTGGTCATGCGTCAGTACCGCGGTTTTATCAAGTGAACCTTCTGCTCTATGGCGCCCCTGGCAGCGGCAAGGGCACGCAGGCCAACATGCTGCGCTCGCATTTCGGCATCCCGCACATCGCGACGGGTGACATGTTGCGGGCCGAGATCCAGGCGGGCACCGAGCTCGGGCGCAAGGCCCAGCCGATCCTCGCCGCGGGCCAGTACGTCTCGGACAGGATCATGATCGACATCGTCCGCAGCCGCCTTAGCCGGCCGGACTGCGCCCCGGGCTTCATCATGGACGGCTTCCCTCGGACTGTTCCGCAGGCCGAGGCGCTCGACGACCTCATGACGGAGCTCGGCAAGCGCTTCCACCGCGTGATCTACCTGATGGTGCCGATCGACGAGCTGCTCCACCGCCTCTCCGGCCGGCTTGTCTGTCCGGCCTGCCAGCGCACCTACCCGCCCGGCACCGCGGCCTGCGAGGCCGACGGCAGCACGCTGGTCCAGCGCGAGGACGATAAGCCCGAGGCCGTCCGACCCCGGATCGAGATCTACCTCGACAAGACCGTCCCGGTGCTCGACCACTATCGGGTCGAGGGGCTGGTTTCTGAGATCGACGGCCGGGGGACAATTCAAGAGATAAGCCGCCAGGTGTTGGCCGCCGCCAACGGAAAAGTGGCCTCCCCCAAGCAAACCGCATGATCAACCTCAAGACCGCCCACGAGATCGACCTCATGGCCCGCGCGGGCAGCCTGCTCGCGTCGGTGCTGCCTCCCCTGAAGGGGGCCGCCCAGCCAGGGGTCAAGACGATCGAGCTCGACCGGATCGCCGACAAGCTCATCCGGGCGGGCGGCGCGACCCCCGGCTTCCTTGGCTACAACGGCTTCCCGCGCTCGATCTGCGTCTCGATCAACGACGAGGCGGTCCACGGCATCCCGGGCAACCGCAAGATCGCCGACGGCGACCTGGTCAGCCTCGACCTTGGCCTCGTGCTCGAGGGATTCTGGGCGGACGTCGGCGTCACCGTCGGTGTCGGCAAGATCACGCCGCAGGCGGCCAAGCTGCTGAAGGTCACCGAGCAGGCCCTTTACGTGGGCATCGACAAGGCCCGGCCGGGCGGCTACCTGGGTGACATCTCGTCCGCGATCCAAAAGCACGTCGAGGCGGCCGGATTCTCGGTCATCCGGCAGTTCGTCGGGCATGGCATCGGCCGCCAGATGCACGAAGACCCTCAGGTGCCGAACTTCGGTACTCCCGGCACGCCGCCGAAGCTGAAGCCCGGCATGACCCTGGCGATCGAGCCCATGGTCAACGCGGGCAGCTACGAGGTTTACATGAAGCCGGACGGATGGACGATCTGCACTGCAGACGGAAGCCTGTCCGCCTACTTTGAGCACACAGTCGCTATCACAGAAAAGGGGCCTGTCGTGCTCACGAAGGGAGACCTCCAGTAGTTTGGTACAATCGCCGTTCGTGCCCCCACGCCCCCCACTCGTGAAGGGGGTCGTCGTAGAGCCGCTTCCCAACGGTGTGTATCGGGTTGAGCTCGAAAACGGGGCGTTGGTCCTCGCCCACGTCGCCGACCGTCTGAGCACCCACTTCACCCGGCTTTACGCCGGGGACAAGGTGGGGGTCGAGCTGGCGTCAAGCGACCGGTCGCGAGGGCGGATTCGAGAGATTTGGAGATGAAGGTACGTCCGTCGGTCAGGAAGATGTGTCCCAGCTGCAGGGTGATCAAGCGCAACGGAGTGGTCCGCGTGATCTGCTCCAAGACGCCAAAACACAAGCAGAGGCAGGGCTAGGAGACTAAATGGCGAGAATCGCCGGCGTCGACATACCCCCGCAGAAGCGCGTGGCCGTCGCCTTGACGTACATCCACGGGATCGGCGACACGACCGCGCAGAAGATCCTGAAGATGGCCAACATCGACCCGGAAAAGCGGACCAGGGACCTCCCCGAGGACGAGGTCGGCCGCCTCCGCCAGGTCATCGACCGCCTCTCTACGGGTAAGGAGATCGTCATCGAGGGCGACCTCCGCCGCGAGGTGGCGACCAACATCAAGCGCCTCACCGAGATCGGCTCCTACCGCGGCCAGCGGCACCGTCGCGGTCTGCCGGTGCGTGGCCAGCGCACGCGCACCAACGCCCGGAGCCGCCGCGGTCCCAAGCGCGCCGTCGCGGGCAAGAAGAAGGTGAAGGCCGGCAAGTGACCAAGAAGAAGGTCGTCCGGACACGGCGCCGCGAGCGCAAGAACGTGGTCGCCGGTCAGGCGCACATCCAGAGCACGTTCAACAACACGATCGTCTCGATCAGCGACGTCGACGGGAATGTCATCGCCTGGGGCTCAGCCGGTGCGCAGGGCTTCAAGGGCAGCCGCAAGTCGACGCCGTTTGCCGCCCAGCAGACAGCCGAGGCGACCGCGAAGCGGGCGCTCGAGCACGGCATGCGCTCGATCGAGGTCTTCGTCCGCGGGCCGGGCGCCGGCCGCGAGGCGGCCATCCGCTCCCTGCAGGCGACGGGTCTCGAGGTCAGCGCGATCACAGACGTGACGCCGATCCCTCACAACGGCTGCCGTCCACCCAAGAGGAGACGCGTCTAGGCGATGGCGAACTACAGCGGCCCGGTCTGCCGCTTCTGCCGCCGCGAGGGCGCCAAGCTCTACCTCAAGGGCGAGCGCTGCTACACGCCGAAGTGCGCCATCGAGCGCCGCGCCTTCGCGCCCGGCATGCACGGGCAGGCGCGCAAGCGCAAGACGTCGGACTACGGCCTGCAGCTGCGCGCGAAGCAGAAGGCGCGCCGCATCTATGGCCTGCTCGAGAAGCAGTTCCGCAACTACTTCGACCGGGCCTCCAACGAGCCGGGCGTGACCGGCCTCAACCTGCTGCGGCACCTGGAGCTGCGCCTCGACAACGTCGTGTACCGGCTCGGGCTGGGCACGTCGCGCAAGCAGGCGCGCCAGCTCGTGACGCACAGGCATTTCGAGATCAACGGGAAGACGGTCAACGTGCCGTCCTACCAGGTCAAGCCCGGCGATGAGGTCAAGGTGAAGACCTCGGACGGGGTGTTCGACGTGGCGCTGGAGTCGTCCAAGGTACGGCCGGTGCCCTCATGGCTTTCCTTCAACGCGGACGAGAAGTCCGCCAAGATCCTCGCCCGACCGGACCGCCACGAGATGGAGTCCGGCGTCGAGGAACAGCTGATCGTCGAGTTCTATTCACGGTAGTAAGTGCATGGAGGCTAGTTAGTTCAGTTGGCGATTGACACCCAGATGAGTGTGACCCCGCAGGTCCGCAAGCTCGAGACGAGCGCGAACTATGGCAAGTTCGACATCGAGCCCCTGGACCCCGGGTTTGGTACGACTCTTGGCAACACGCTGCGGCGCGTGCTGCTTTCTTCGCTTTGGGGCGCGGCCGTGACCTCGATCCAGATCGACGGCGTCGCGCACGAGTTCACCGCGATCCCGCACGTGAAGGAGGACGTGACCGAGGTCATCCTCAACCTCAAGAAGCTTCGCCTGAAGAGCTTCACCGAGGACCCGATCACGCTCGTGCTCGACGTCAAGGGACCGGCCGAGGTGCGCGCGTCGCACATCCAGGCCACGTCCGACGTGGAGATCGTTAACCCCGACCTCTACATCTGCACGCTGGCCGCGAAGGGCCACCTGCGGATGGAGCTGAACGTCGAGCGTGGCAAGGGCTACGTCCCGGCCGAGCGCAACAAGCGCGAGGGCCAGCCCATCGGAGTGATCCCGATCGACTCGATCTTCTCCCCCGTGGAGAAGGCGAACTTCGTCGTCGAGAAGACCCGTGTTGGCCAGTCGACCGATTACGACCGCCTGATCATCGAGGTCTGGACGGATGGCACGATGTCGCCCGAGGAGGCCGTCAGCCACTCGGCAGAGCTGTTCACGCAGCACCTCAACCTGTTCGTGAAGTTCCGCGACAACATCGAGCGGCACGAGCAAGATCTTCGCGGTGAGAAGACCGGTCAGAACCGGCTGATGGACACGCCGATCGAGGAGCTCGACCTTTCAGTGCGGGCGTTCAACTGCCTGAAGGCGAACGAGATCCAGACCGTCGGCCAGCTGCTCCAGAAGCGCGAAGAGGAGCTCCTCGCGCTGCGCAACTTCGGGCGGAAGTCGCTCGACGAGATCAAGGAGAAGCTGGTCGAGAAGGGATTCATCAAGCCCGAAGAGATGGGCACGGTCCTGCGCGGCTAGCAGATTTCAGTGCGACACCAAAAGAGCGGCCGCCGCTTCAACCGAGACACCGACGCGCGCAAGGCGCTGATGCGCAACCTCTGCACGTCCCTGCTCGAGAGCGGCCGCATCACGACCACGGAGGCGCGCGCGAAGGAGCTGCGGCGATGGGTCGAGCGGCTCATCACGACGGCCAAGGACGGCGACGTCAGCGCGCGCCGTCGCGTGAGCGCGGAGGTCTCGAAGCCCGAGGTGGTGGAGAGGCTCTTCTCCAACCTCATCCCGCGCCTGGCCGAGCGGCCGGGCGGCTACACGCGGATCATCCACAAAGGCCCACGTCTCGGCGACGCGGCGCCGATGGTGATCATCGAGTTAGTTGACTGAAGCATCCCTCTCCCCCAGGGGGAGAGGGCCAGGGTGAGGGGCGGGGAAGTTAAAAAGTGAATATCAAGATCGTGCTGGAGTACGACGGGTCGGGCTTCGCCGGCTGGCAGCAGCAGTCCCACGGTCGGACGGTGGAAGCCGAGCTGAAGCGGGCGCTGCGCTCGATCACGGGCAAGGACCACACCGTCTACGGCGCCGGGCGCACGGATGCCGGTGCGCATGCCGAGGGGCAGGTAGCCAACTTCCACTCCGATGGGCGGATTTCGCCGCCGCGGTTGATGGCGGCCCTCAACGCGAGGCTGCCGGAGGATGTGGCGGTGCTGTTAGCGGAAGCTGTGGACGACGATTTCCACGCTCGCCACTCCGCGCGCCGGCGCCGGTATCGGTACCGGTACCTCGACCGGCCGGCGCGACCCGCGCTCGAGCGGGGGCGCTGCTGGCACGTCCGCGGACCGCTTGACGTCGACGCGATGTCACGCGCGGCGCGGGCGCTCGTCGGCAGGCACGATTGGACCACCTTCTGC
>Ga0070707_100001830_pt1 | contig 20446 bp, 19 predicted proteins | sample KBSK5502metaG_FD_65468 | JGI IMG/M metagenome (GOLD analysis project Ga0070707, IMG submission 65468) | Corn, switchgrass and miscanthus rhizosphere microbial communities from Kellogg Biological Station, Michigan, USA - KBS K5-50-2 metaG | ecosystem: Host-associated > Plants > Roots >...
AAGCATGGCCAGCATATAGATACTAAAAGACCAGCCATAAAGACTCAGTCCACCAAGGTTTGCAACGATCTTGGGCAGAATCGTCGCAACTGCAAGCCCCTCGAACGCCGGCCCCAACGTAATAAGTATGAGTCCCAGCGTGAGCTGCCGGTGCTGTGCGCTCCAGACCCCCTGGGAGATCGAAGCTCCTTTTTCTTTGTATTCTATTGGTGGTAGAGGTCGTGTCATTGACATAAACTTAGTCTTCCTGACAAAAACCAACATAAAACCTTAGATTTGTATTACATTGAGAGTATGCCACAAGCAGCGTTTTCTAAACGTTTCGTAGAAACCAGTTTTCAATATTTTACATGCTAAGGCACGGTTCAATTATGAAGAAGAGTCCTTAACAGGTTGAACCGTCACCCTGATGATTTTTGACAACCGAATCGGGGAAGGATTGGGAAGGTCTGCCTGCGTCCTGTAGGGACAAGGGGTGGACGCGGAGCAGGGTGGGGGCCTGGTGCTTGTCCTGCCGGCATGACGAGTGGTCTGGATTGCGTGAAGCCAACCGGTCGTATCCCCACGAGGACAAGCACCAGGCCCCCTCCTCCACCCCACCACACCCCTTGTCCCTACAGGTTCGTCTCTACTACAACCAGATAATCTCACCCTGTACACTCTCAGCCTCGTCATCCACGTACAACATTCCGATACTACATTTTGGCTGGCGGCGCCGGTCGGTAGCGCTCCCCGGGTTGAACAGCAACAACCCGTTGTACTCGTGGTTCCAGGGGATGTGGCTATGACCAAAGACGACAACGCGCGCGTTGGGAAACTCCTGGCGTGCCACGCGCTCACGATGATTTGCATCGCCCAAGATATGCACAATGCCGATACTGCAATGCCCAACCACAATTTCACGCTTAACCGGCAACTTCTTTACTACCTCGTCCCCCTCGACATTGCCCTGCACTGCTACCACGGGCGCAATCGTCTCCAATTCTGCAATGACCCGCAGAACCGAGAGGTCGCCTGCGTGGATAATCAACTCGACATCTGCGAAATGCTGCCAGATGCTCTCTGGCAACTGCCGTAAGTCCGGGATATGCGTATCTGAAATCACGCCTATACGATGCTGCAATTTGGTTTACGCCCCTTTTTTGCGGTATATTACCTTATGGCTCTTGTTGTTCCGTCATCACCCTGTAACAAGGATATCACATGCGTATCGCTGTCATCGCTGACATTCACGGCAATCAGCTTGCACTCGAAGCAGTCCTGCAAGACCTCCATCGCCAGCCTGCCGTAGATCAACTGGTGATTGCCGGGGACCTCTGCCTGAACGGGCCATGCCCACGACAGGTTCTCGAAACGGTGCAAGGACTCCGTTGTCCCGTCCTCCATGGCAACGTGGACGTAGAAGTAGTCACCCAGGCGCCGGGAAAAGGCGAAAAGAAGCGCAATACCGCTGCCTGGACACGCGAGCAGATTGGACCGGCGGGCATTGATTACCTCGCCTCCTTGCCGTTTTCCCAGCGCGTTGCTAACCCCGGCGGCAGTGATCTTCTCATCGTGCATGCCAATCCACTCAATGTGGAGGATGCCATCTTTCCCAATGCATCCGATAGCACACTGGAGCACCTTTTAGGCGGCCTGGATAGGGATATCGGTGCCATGGCCTTTGGGCACCTGCATATTGCCTATATTCGGCAATGGCGACATTTGCTACTTGTCGATGTCGGCAGTTGCGGACTCCCACGCGACGAAGACCTCCGCGCCTCCTATGGCATCGTCAACTGGCAGAATAATCACTGGAATGCCGAGATTCGCCGTGTAGCTTATGATGTTCAGGCAGTCGTGAAGCAAATCAAAATCTCTGGGATGCCGAACGCGGAGAAACGAGTAAAGACGCTTTTAGAGGCAAAATATTAAAAAACGTGGGGCAAGCCAGCCAATCCGGCGGTTTGCCCCACGCAGGCAACACAATTACTGCAGCGGTGCACAATTCCCATAAAGGTCTGTCCACGTGGGCTGATGAACTGCCTTGCTGGCGGATAGAGTTGCCTCATCTACCGAAACCATTGTTTCCTCTGTCCCCACATTTTCTTCCCCCAGGTAACTGGCAGCATCGCCGATGTCGACCATTTGCAGTTCCTCAATGATCGCCCGCAATTCCCCGGTTGTTGCCATAATAAATTTCTCCTTATTATGAATAAACTAGAGTTGAGTCCAATCACTTCCAACTATACATCGAGCACCCTCCTATTAAACGTTGTGCCAGATGTTTTTTGTTAAAAAAATAGTAGTACCTTTAAATGCGACCCTGCAACGCACTTCGTGCTACGCTTCGCGTCAGCAGGCTCGCAAGGTAGTACCACAGTGCTTTGCCAGAGCTTATTCTCTTTACACTTATTTATACGTTTGAGGTTACATCTTTCTCCTTTCATGCATCGAAATTAGTCCAAATAGGCCATGAACTGGATTGAAATCGTGTGCCGCGCCAACCCTGTTCTTGCCACCCGAGACGTGCTATACTGAAAACAATCAAAGCAACACACGAAAAGGATAAGATCATGGCAGACACACACTATAACGTAGCAATAATTGGTGCGGGTCCCGGTGGCTATATCGCCGCCGTCCGGGCTGCGCAACTTGGCGCAAAGGTTGCAATCGTCGAGAAACAATATCTCGGCGGCACCTGTCTCAACGTAGGCTGCATCCCGTCCAAGGCTATGTTGCACATCGCGGAGATCATGCATAACATAGAATCGTATGACGACCTGGGGATCCACTTACCACAGCCTCCCACCTTCGACATGCGCAAAGCAGTCGCCTTCAAAGACAAGGTGGTTAAGCGCATGACAAGTGGCGTAGGCGTCCTCATGAAAGGCAACAATGTCGATGTGTACGATGGCCTGGGTACCGTTGACGCCTCACACAACGTCACCGTCGCCATGAACGACGGGTCGCAGCAGCAATTCAGCGCGGATAAGATCATCCTCGCCACAGGCTCTGTTCCGCTCCTGCCGCCATTCCCGGGTATCGATGGAAACAACGTCATCAATAGCGACACCTGCTGGGATTTGCCCAAAACTCCCGAAAGTATCATCTGCGTCGGCGGCGGTGTGATCGGCATCGAGCTGGCCTGCATGTTCAATGCTATTGGCTCAAAAGTCACTGTCGTTGAAATGTTGCCCAACATCCTGGCACCCGTTGATGATGAAGTACGCCGCTTGCTCGTGCGTATCCTGAGCAGGCGTGACATCACCATCGCGACGGACACAAGAGTCGAATCCATTGCCAATGAGGGCAACTTGAAAAAAGTGACTGCCAGCACTGGTAAGGGAGAACAAAGCTTCACCGGCGAATACGTATTAATGGCCGTCAGCCGCCGCGCCAACACAAGCGGACTGGAACACCTGATGGAGCAAGGACTTGACAATGACCGGGGACGTGTCCGCGTCAATGAAAAAATGGAGACAAATCTTCCAGGCATTTACGCCGTTGGCGACCTGGTTCATGGCGCAGGGCTGGCACATGTCGCCTTTATGGAGGGTGAAGCCGCCGCCGACAACGCAATGGGGCACGAAACAATCATGGATTACAACGTTGTGCCAAACCCCATCTACACCTTCCCCGAAATCGCTTTTGTCGGTTTAACCGAGGCACAGGCCAAAGAGCAATACCCGGAAGCTCGCGTGGAACGCTTCCCCTGGATAGCTAACGGCAAGGCTGTTGCCATGGCCGAAACCGATGGGTTCACGAAGGTCATCCTCGGCAAATACGACGAAATCCTGGGCGCCCATATCATTGGGCCAGACGCCACGAACCTGATTACCGAATACTCACTGGCCATGCGTAGCGAACTTACAGCCGATGAGATCATCGAAACCATCCATCCTCACCCAACGCTCAGCGAGGGCCTGCGCGAAGCAGTACTGGCCGCTGAGGGTCGCCCAATGCATATCCCGCCCAAACAAACACTGGCTCGCGCAAGATAGCCTTTTATCAAGGAGCATGGATATGGATAGCTACAACTCCCTTAGAAACTGGTTGGACCTGCGGGGACTGCCCGTTACTATCCCGAGCGAGGGCAGAAGGGCCGGAATAGTGGATGATTTCTACTACAAAGAGGGTACAAACGCGGTGTATGCCTTGCGCGTAAAGACTGGCTTTCTGGGTTTCAAGGCATTGGCAGCAAGCGCAGTCAGCACCATCGATCTGGGCGCGGTCACCATTGCCAATGAGCAAATGTTGATCGACGAGAGCAACGGCGGTGATTTAACCCAATTGCCGTTGGGCAGCAACCTGCTTGCTTTCAAAGTCCTCAGTGAAAGTGGCACGCTCTTAGGTACAGTTGGAAATATACTGCTTGCCACCTATCCGCCGGTCGCCTTGCACATAGCCGCCTTCCGGTTGGCTGGCGGTCGCACCTTCTCCGCCGAGGAAGTGACAGGCTACGGAACCGGCATCATGTACATTCTCGATAAGGCTGCTAAGAGGTTATAGCCAGGGTAATCCGGGGGCTTGGGAAGTGGTCATGCAGTGAGCAACAGGTAGATCGCCAGTAGTGCACCTATCAGACTTGCCAGGACGGTCAGCACAATGGCGAAAGCCGCCGGGGGATGGAATTGCTCAGCATCGATGGAACGGCGTATGTGCAGAAAACTTATCAGTGCGATGATCATCATGAGAACGCCCAGGATAGTCAGAGAGACTCCGAAGAACGAGGAAAGGTGTTCAGGAGTAATGCTCGTATTCCCCTTAAAGCCCAATTCGCGCAGGAGCAGGCCAAAGCGTTCCACCACAAAACCAAAGGTAATCGTAGCCAGGCCAGTTCGTATCCATGCTAGAAAGGTACGTTCATTCGCCAGGTGATCGGTAACCCTCTTGCTCGTGCCAATATGTGCAGGGAGTTCATTCTGCTCCTGCGTATTCTTAGCGATGGTTTCTTCTTGCTGTGCCATATGCCAGGTCTTCACTATAAGCGACTCAGCCGTTATTATAGCCTACTAAGCAATAACAGGCAACAGCATCAATTGCTAAAACCCTTGGATGCACGTGTTACAATTCTTTTAAATCAGTCGAGACATGCATCAGCCCTGGCTGCTGAAAGAAGGTCGTATGCCAGCAAAAACCGGAACAGCAGAGAAGATACTCTCACGCCTCAAGGGCCTGCGCAACCACATGCAAGCGGGTGAAGTACCCGTTTTCACTGTACCTGCCATCTGGGATGCCGGGCAGGGCCAACGCAGCATGCCCTGTGATGTAGTGGTAACTAACCAGCGGATTTTCGGCTATGTCTATGTCAGCTTCCCGCGAGAACGGCTCTTCCTCGACGCGCTTTCCCTCGCCACAATTCAGGCCGTCTCATTGCGCCACAAGACCTATGAACCGCTATTTCGCGAACTCCTCGTCAGCGATGGCCAGCGAAGAATCTATATCCGCGCTCCCCGTCAAAAGATTGAGAACTTGTACGAGGAATTGCGTTCGGCTATCGAGCAATATGCGCCTGACGCTCAAACCGCCCTTGTGGACGAGGAAACGAGTAACACCTCCCCTGTCTATGGCAGGCAGGAGATTCGCACCTCGTTTGAGCGTTCCCCACTGGGAATCACGCTGCTCTTCGTTGGCGGCCTGCTCCTGGAAATTGGCGGCATTGTTCTCTGGGCAGTTACTCAGAGTTTGCAGACTGGCCTACCATTGTTTATCGCAGGGCTTGTCGCTGTGATAACCGCTATCCTGATGCGAAGGCAACATTGACATTTCCTACATCTGCTGCTATCCTTAAAACATACAAGTTTACAAAGACTGACCCGCGTTGAGCGAGCAGAGTATGAGATTGGCAGCCAACAGCGATCCGAAGCCTGGTGGAAGTTCGGAATGGACGTGCTTTCTCAGAACGCCCTCGTGAGCGGCTGACCGAAAAAAGCCAGCTTTGGACTACCTGGTAGTTCCAGGCATGGCAAGTAGGAACAGGTGGGTGGTTCCCACGCAGCGCAATAACCAGAAAACAAGTGGTCACCATCATTTCATCACAAGGGCGTGAGGGAGATGCAAGGTAGCAGATAGTGGCAATCAGGGTGGCACCACGGGAGCAGAAACATAGCTCTCGTCCCTTCAAGTTGTTCGTCAGGAAGGGACGAGGGTTTTTTATTGTCCTTTCCGAGACGCAGTTCGTTTGTAAATGCCACTCCCCGTTGCCTGAGGGGCCTGAGCAGTTACAGGAGGATGTAAAATGGCTTTCGTTTTGAGGAACAAGCATTTTCTGAAGCTGGACGACTACACATCACAGGAGATCGACTTTCTTCTGCAACTGGCAGCTGAACTGAAAGCGGCGAAATACGCTGGAACAGAGATACAGTGCCTGAAAGGGAAACACCTTGCCCTCATCTTTGAAAAAGACTCGACGCGAACGCGCAGCGGATTCGAGGTTGCAGCATTCGATCAAGGGGCCAATGTCACCTACATAGGTCCAGGTAGCTCCCACATCGGGAGCAAGGAAACCATGAAGGATACTGCCCGGGTCCTGGGCCGGATGTATGATGGCATCCAGTATCGCGGATTCGCGCAGGCGAAAGTGGAAGAGCTTGCCCGCTATGCCGGTGTGCCAGTGTGGAATGGACTGACCAACGAAGCCCACCCGACCCAGGTCCTGGGCGACTTTCTCACCATGCAAGAACACGTACATAAACCTCTGGAGGCTATTTCATTCTGCTTCCTCGGTGATGTTGGCTACAACGTGGGAGATTCTCTCATGATAGGTGCCGCGAAGATGGGCATGGATATCCGCCTGGCGGGTCCCAAACAATGCTGGCCCCGCGAGGCACGTGTTGAGCAGGCTTGGGCTATCGCCAGGGAGACCGGAGCGCGCGTCACTTTGACAGAGGATGCTGAAGCAGCCGTCAGAGGATGCGACTTCGTGTACACTGATGTCTGGGTGTCGATGGGCGAATCTCCTGATCTCTGGGGCGAGCGCATCAAGCTGATGCTTCCCTACCAGGTGACGGGGCGTCTCATGGCGATGACAGACAATCCCAACACGAAATTTATGCACTGCCTGCCCGCCCTGCACAATACTGATACGAAGCTGGGGAAAGAAATCTACGGGATATATGGCCTGGAAGCATTGGAGGTCACAGACGAGGTTTTCGAATCGCATGCGTCCATTGTCTTCGACCAGGCTGAGAACCGGCTGCACACTATTAAAGCCGTGCTGGTAGCGACACTGGGAGACGAACGCTATACGAGTCGTTATCACTCCTGGATGCAATACACGCCTGCGCCGGAGTCAAGCGCATTGTATAGTGTAGCAAGAGGATGAAGCTGGTTATCCTGCCGAGGATTCAAAGGTGTAAATGTTGAAATTCCGCTCATGGAATTTTGACAATGCCGTGAGTGATGAGATAGACTGAAAGGAAAGTCGCGTCGCTTCCCTGCTGAGGCCATCAGCGTCGACCTCGACCTCATGGGCATCGCAACGGCATTCGTCGGACCGACGTTCACCTTGGCCGAGCTAAGGGCGGTGTACGAGGCCGTCTGGGGCGTGCACCTCGACGGCGCGAACACGCCGCGCGGGGCGTCGTCACGCAGGACGGCTGGGTCATCCCGACCGGGCGCCGAGCTCGGCGCGACCGGCGGCAAGCCGGCGGAGCTCTAGCGAGCAGGGCGGATGTGGAAGCACGGCGGGCCGATCCGGTACCCGCAGCCAAACGAGAGCAGGAGGGCAGACTCATGAGAGCAGTTGTCTACGACAGGTACGGGCCGCCGGACGTCCTGCGACTCGCAGACGTCGAGCGGCCCGTCCCCAAGGAGGACGAAGTACTCGTCAAGATCCATGCCACGGCGGTCACTCGAGCGGACTGCGCGACTCGTGAAGCCAACCGACGTAGCGGCCTTGCCGTCACGCTCCTCAGCCGCTCCATCTCGGGCCTCCGCCGACCGAGGCAGCGGATCCTCGGCAGCGAGCTGGCCGGAGAGGTCGAAGCAGTCGGCGCAGCCGTCAGCGAGTTTGCGGTCGGTGACCACGTCTTCGGCAGCAGTGGGTTCAGGTTCGGGGCGTACGCGGAATTCATCTGCATGCGCGAGAGCGCCCGCATCGCGCACAAGCCGAACGGTATGAGCTTCGAGGAGGCTGCGGCAGTCTGCGACGGGGGACTCAACGCGCTGTGGTGCCTGAGACTGGCAGATCCCCGGAAGGGCCAGAGGATCCTCATCTACGGCGCGTCCGGGGCCATCGGCACCGCAGGGGTGCAGCTCGCCAAGTACTTCGAAGCCGACGTCACTGCGGTGTGCAGCACGAAGAACCTTGAGCTCGTGAGATCGCTCGGAGCCGACAGGGTGATCGACTACACGCAGGAAGACTTCACCAAGAACGGCCAAACATACGACGTCATCTTCGATGCAGTCGGCAAGCACTCGTTCAGGCGGTGCAGAGGCTCACTGAAGCGGGGCGGCAGCTACCTGGCAACCGACGGGTTCCAGAATCTCATCTTGGCGCTGTGGACCTCGCGGATCGGACACAAGAAAGTGATGTTCTCGATCCCACCTCGCTACACGAAGAAGGACGTCCTCTTCCTCAAGGAGCTCATCGAGGCCGGGAGATACCGGGCGGTCATCGATCGGTGCTACCCGCTGGAGGACGTGGTCGAGGCGACCAGGTACGTCGAAACGGAGCAGAAGACCGGGAACGTCGTCCTGACGATCCACGGCGGCTGAGCTCGATGAGAGCGATCCTCCGAGACACGTACGGCTCACCCGATGTTCTCGAGCTCCCTCATCAGGCTCTCGGGTTCCGAGTGCAGGCGTACGGAGTCACACAGCAGAAGGCGACACACATCATGCCAAAATACGTCGGCACTTCATACGAAAGCAATTCGCCCCGGAAGCCGGTTTCCTCGATAGCGCCGTGCAAGTTGAGGAGATTACTCTCCTCGATTGTCAAGGATAAAGTGAACGTAATGCGCCCTTGACAATCTCACGATGCCATACCGAATTTTGTGTAATGGTGCATAGCAGAAAAGCCCAGAAGCCAGGCCTGAAATGGCTTTAACACCTTCTCACTACACACCGTTACACGTCAATCGAGATAGCATCCAAATAGGGGCTGGTAGTGGAAGCAAAATATTTTTGCTTCCACTTTTCCATTTTTAAGTCTACGAAGTGAAAGCGAGTCTAACGGTACTTATACTCAATTATAATATTCCCCAAATTTTATATTCTCAAGAATAGAATTAAGATGAGGTAATCCTTTCATATATTGTAACTGCCCAGGTGGGTTGCCGAAGTCTGCTAGAATAGTGCCATGACCCAAGAAGAACGCATCGCTCAACTTGAGCAAGAAAACGCGGAGTTGCGGGCACAGTTAGCCGAGGCCTACCAACAGATCAGCCAGTTGGCCCAGCGGGTGCAACGGTTGGAGGGCCAGTTGGCCAAAGACAGTCACAACAGCAGCAAACCACCGTCGAGTGATGGCCCCAGGCGAAAGCCGCACAGGCAGCGCCAACGGAGCGAGAAGCCGACCGGAGGGCAACCAGGACATCCTGGACACACCTTGATGCAGGTCAGCCGTCCTGATGAGGTCGTGCAGCATCGTCCGCAGGTCTGCGCTCATTGCCAGCAGTCCTTGGAGGGCGTGGCCGGACAGCTCAAGGAACGCCGACAAGTGCATGATCTGCCAGAGATCCGACTGGTGGTGCGGGAGCACCAGGTCGAGGAAGTGTGTTGCCCAACCTGTCAGCAGGTCAGCCGGGGAAGCTTTCCAGTAGGAATAGAGGCCCCGGTGCAGTATGGGCCGAAGGTGCGCGCCCTGGCCGTCTATCTGCATGAGTATCAATTGGTACCGCTGGCACGGGTCAGCGAACTGCTCGCTGATGTGTGCGCGTGCGAGGTGTCAGAAGGAACGCTGCTGACGTGGGTTGAGTGCGCTGCCGAGCGGCTTGCTTCGACCGTGGCGCAGATTGCGGACTGGTTGAGCGTGAGTCCGTTGCAGCACGCGGATGAAACCGGCATGCGCATCGCGGGCAAATTGCATTGGCTGCATGTCAACAGTACGCGCTTTCTCACGCATCTGGCCTGGCATGCCAAACGAGGCCGAAAAGCGTTGGACGATATTGGCATCTGGCCGCGGTTTCGTGGGCGTGCCATGCGCGATCGCTGGGCCAGCTATGATCACTCCCCCTGTGCACAGAGCATCTGTGGAGCGCATGTGGTCCGCGATTGTGTCTACGTCGCTGAACAGGAACAGCAGGAGTGGGCGCCGGAGATGGCTGACCTGCTGCTGAGTATGGCAGTAGCGGCAGACGAATGGCGACAGCGCGGGGCAGATGCGGTGCCTGTTGAGGAGCGCGATGCGTGGGTGGCTCAGTATTTCGATCTCTTGGCCGGCGGCTTTGCGGCACAGCCTCTCCCTTCAGCCGAAGATGTCCCCAAGCGCGGCGGGCGGCGCAAGCAGAGTGCCGCCAAGAATCTGCTCGATGGGGTATTACGGCGAGCCGAGCAGGTGCTGGCCTTTCTGGATGATCTCTCGATTCCCTTTACCAATAAGCAGGCCGAACGGGACTTGCGGATGGTCAAAGTCCAGCAAAAGATCGCGGGGACTTTTCGCGAGTCGGGACGGCGCGACGGCGTTCTGTCGCATTCGCGGCTATCTGTCTACCATGCGCAAGCAAGGTCATGCCATGCTGGCGGCGCTGGAAGCGGTCTTTGCTGGATGTCCGCTGCCGGTGGCATGGTCCTGGGAGAAGTGAGAGAAGGGATGACCTATGACGATGAGGCTCAGCAAGGAAGCGCTTCTCACCGCGCTCCACGCTTGGCCCCTGCCCTCGCCACGCCTGGTGCGGCGTCTGCCTGCTGGGTTCACCAGTGAAGTGTGGCTGGTGGAGGCAGGAGGAGCACACTTCGTAGCCAAATATGCTGATCAGTCCCAAGAAGCCCTGGAAGCCGGTTTGTTTGCCGCAGAACTGGCCGAGCGCCACGGCATCACCAGTGGCGCCCCTCTTCGGACAAAAGAGGGAGCTCTCTCCCTGCTCGTCACGGAGCCATCTGGTCAGCGTCACCCCCTGGCGCTGCTGCGCTTTGTGGAAGGTTCGCCACTCAATGACGCTGAACCGGGCGCAGCCTCGCTGTATGGGCAGGTGCTCGGACGAACTCATACCCTGCTTCAGGGACTCATCCAGCAGGTCACCCTGGATGTGTACGATTTTCTCCTCCAAGAGGAGGACTATGTGGTGTCTCAGCCCGGTCTTGCACAGTTGATTCGTCGAGCCTGTACGGCAGCGCGAGCGTTCGAAGCTCGACGAGCGGTGACCAGCGGGGTGATCTGGGCCGATCGGGTGGAGATTGTCCTGGAGAAGGAGACGGGGCGGGTAGGAGTCATCGACTGGGGGGCCATTGAGCGCGGACCATTGCTGTTCGATGTGGCTTTGACGCTGCTCTGGCTCTTTCCGAAAGGCAATCAGGCCTCTGAAGAGTTTCTTCACGCCTACCTTGCTGCGGCCCCCATCACCAGTGATGAACTTGAAGGTCTCCCATACTACACGGCTTTACTCTGGGCACGACAGGCAAAATTTTTTGCCTATCGAGTCGCTGGCAATGTCACGCTCGGCGATCCACATCCCAGGAGGAATGTCCAGCGTCTCGTAGAAGCCCGACAAGCACTTGAACACTTCGTGGCACACCTGTGAACCCTTCCACTCCAAATAGTACCAGTATGCTCATTCGAGCAAACTTGTACCTGAGTAGTTACGAAAAAAGAGAGTTGTTCAGGTTCATTTGAATTGGTGTTATTCTTATCAGTTCTACTACTCATAAACTTCTCCTTTATCATTAGCCGCTATTAAAACATGAAGCCGTGTATGATATTGTCTAGCCGGGAGTATAGCATAGTAGATCTTTAAGCACAAGAAAAATAAGACTTACCTCTGCAACATGTAAACATAACAAGTAAACCCAGCCTAAAAGACTTAAGATGAACTTGTGCAAGTTGCACAATTGGTTACTAGAACATTTGATATACTCTGCTCGTAGAAAGGGGAATCGGTGAGGAGTAGAATTGATGTGGGTAGCAAGCAACTACCCGTTGATCGTATATAGTCTACAAGTCATTCCTTTACTCAAAGGAGGAATTAGTGAGACAACACGATGTTGAAAGCATTGTCGTTGAAGCAATTCATAGTAAGCATGTAGTCGAAGTAGACTACATAAGGGAAGAAGATAGTGCGAGAACATGTCGATTGATGGAACCATTTGACGTTGCAGCAGGAAGACGTTCAAAAAACGATGAGTTAAAATTTTGGGGATGGTGCCAATTCCACAATAGGATAGAGCAGAAGACCATTCCCAACATTATCTCGGTAACTATCACGGATCAGGGCTTTGACCCCGAAATGCGGGAGCGTACGTTTACATCACCACCAAATTATCGGATTCCCCGTAACTGGTAAAGAGAGGTTGCAACGGCTAGGTAGGGAACATGGATTAGAGAGGCTCTAGTAAATGTTCCCTATTTATTATTTGAGGCCAAATGTAAAGTAAGGGGTACAGACACATTAAGTGGTGAAGGCCTGGTAAACTGAGCGTGATTTTTATGATTTTTCACCCTCGACCACCGTTTAGTGTGATTATACCAAGCAAGCAGCTTTTCTCGCTCGAAATATCTTTTTTACACCTTTAATGTATTTATATCGTGGGCGCTATGGTTGCTGTATGGAGGATTGGAGAACGGGATCAGGAGGTGCTTCTGTCCCCTGTGCGGCGAAATGCTCCAGGAAAAGCGGATGGATGAAGCGGTAGCCTCCTCCGACTCGTTGGAGCAGAATATGCTCAGCCGCCTCTTCCAGAAAACGGACATAGTGCCAGGGGAGTGCCCTGCTTCGCCAGAGGATCCACCGGAGGAGATAGTGCTGCAGGTATGCTGCTCCACCGAAGTCCAGCCCGCCGACCAGCCCGCCGACCAGCACAGGGACCAGACCAAAGACCAGCACAAGGACCAGCCCGCCGAGCATCCTGAAGCCGACCAGCCCGCCGAGCAGTCCGAAGGCCAGCCCGCCGAGTAGCCCGAAGACCACTCCCATGCGAAGCGCATTCCGTCCCGAACGTTGTATCCCCTGGTTGGGTCTGATACGCAACTGTTCGATGAGCTGCAGGCCTGATACCCCGCCAATAAGCCCGCCGGCCAGCCCAAAGTAGAGCACACACTACAGCCGCACTTTCTCATCACAGCTACTTAAAGTACATTGTTCTCCCTGTCTTCAACTTGCTTCGAGCGCATTGTCGAGATGTCACGTATCTTGATCGGCAAAGTCTACATGGGTCCCAACCGCGTGTTTCCCATTGTGTGTCGAAATCGTGCGTGGTCTGGGCGCTGAACTTGCTAGTCCCTTGGTGAGTCCTCTACCTTCCCTCTTCTGTGACCAACGGAAATATTGCCCTCTTTCGTTTAGTCCACCACACGCAGGACAATCTTGCCTCGCGTGTGCCCTCTTGCCCCTTGCTCGTACGCCTGACGTGCCTGAGAGAGAGGAAGGATCGTCTCAATGATCGGTCGAATCTGTCCTGCGTCGATCAAGGCGCCAATCTGGATCAGTTGCTCCCGGTTGGGTTCCACTATAAACCAGACCGGGCGCACACCATGTGCCTTTGCCTCGGCAAAAGAGGGTCGCGGGCTGACAACGGAGACCAGCACCCCTCCTGGTTTCACCACCTGCCAGGATCGCACCAAAGTGTCGCCACCAACCAGATCGAAGACGAGATCGACATCGTGAACGACCTCCTCAAAGCGTGTGGTGGTATAGTCGATGATCTCGTTGGCTCCCAGTTCGCGCAGGAAGTCGCGATTGCGGGCCGAGGCGGTCGCGATGACCTGCGCGCCGGCTTGCCGGGCCAACTGGACGGCAAACACTCCCACGCCCCCTGCCGCGCCGTGGATCAGGACGGTTTGCCCCGCAACCAGGCTCGCGTGATCAAAGAAGGCCTGCCAGGCCGTCAAAGCTGTCAAAGGAACGGCGGCGGCTTGCACAAAGTCGAGCGTGCGTGGTTTGGGGACAAGCTCATCGGGGAGGGCAAGAGTAAATTCTGCCTCGGCCCCATCGCGACCATAGCCGAGCATGGCATAGACCTCGGAGCCTTTGACAAGCGTAGTGACCCCAGAACCTACCTCCTCTACCACTCCTGAGAGATCGCGTCCGGGAATCGGCAGAGCGCGCGGGTCTCCCGCTGTGGTCTCATAGGTCTCGTCCCATTCCAGCTCGGTTGCTATGACCCCCGTCGCATAGACACGCACCAGCACTTCTCTCGGGCCTGGATGGGGTTGTGGCGCGTCTTCATAGACCAGCCGATCTGGACCGCCACGGCCATGTAGACGGATGGCTTTCATCTCGTTGTCTCCTTCTTTCGTTTCGACAGTATTGTAATGATGCTACGAAGCTCGCTCACATGAGCTATTAGGCACGTTGCCGAATCCAGCTCTCAGTCCTCTTTTAGAGGAAGCTAGTATCACCCGTTCCGACTTCCTGGAGTCAGGCACCGATGCGCTGTGCCACCTCCAGTCCCATGTATGGCGACCCCGAAGCATCCCACAGGATGCGCTAACCTGCTGTCCCTTTGGCTGAAGTGGCTGGTCATTCCCGTTCAATGCTCTCGCGTGTTTCTGACACGGGGTCAGAACGAGCGCGGTGAAAGCAGCTCCTCACGCCAGGGCCAAGCTCATGCCCCTCGCCCTCCCTGGTTCTAGTGTAAGCAGGAAGCGTCATGAAAGTGTCATGAACAGCAGCATGGACTGTGGTCCCAAATGCTGTCCCACCTGGGTGGGAGCGCTCCCAGGCCGGGAAGACTGCCGAGCTCGGCCCCCATCCGATCAGCTCAACTTTTCATCGGCTTGGCGTGAGGAAAGGCGCTCCCTGCCTGATGCAAACCGGTGAGCCATGCAGGACGCGCTCACGCCAGTTCGACTGCTGAGATACAACTCGTTGCGCATCCCGTGGGAACAACAAATACGCGCTCATCTGCGGGCTGCCGCCTCTTCGAGAGCATATATCTCAATTGGCTCCACAAGCCGCCTCAATTTCTTAGCGTTGTTTTTGGGGGTCCATTCGTACTCAAGGGCCAACCATGGCTCTTTTGGGCTAGGTTCCTATTCCGACTTTCTGTTCCAACCATGGGCAAACCCCGTCTTCATAGACGAGCCGCTCTGGCCCACCACGACCATGTAGACGGATGGCTTTCATGGTGTTGTCTCGTTCCTTTCGTTTCGGCCTCTCGGTGATAAAGCTGGTTCGACATCAGTATATACTCGCCGAAGAGCAACAGGCAAGCTCTGCTCAAGAGAAAAGTGGCTCCGCTCTAAATCTTGACCTTGCTCCCAACCCAGGAGTAGACCCTCCCTTCTGCGCCGTCATTGATCGAGCAACGCTTGCTCAACACACACCTCATCTGCTTCTTCCCGTAGGACATATTCTCAGGAGGGAGCTAACCGAAAGCCTGCCTTATGGGAAAGGAGAAGCAGATGAAACACCCCCAACAGATCGTTACTGTTGGAGCAAAAACCACCTTTGCCGATGTCTGGAAGTGGGGGCAGGAACTCGAACGCATACATGCCCGTATTGCCCCGCGTTTCGCTCGCTCAGGACCTCGTCGGCGAGCCTTGTCGTACCTCAAAGGCATCGTGAGTTCCGTCAAACGGAAAAATGGGTGGCAACTCGCCGAACACGCCGGGGAGGCCCGCCCCGATGGGATGCAACGCCTGCTCAACAGCGCCGTCTGGGATGCCGATCTGGTGCGCGATGATCTGCGTGCCTACATCCTAGAGCGCCTGGGTGATCCGCACGCGGTCCTGGTGATCGACGAAACGAGTTTTCGCAAGCGTGGCAACAAGTCCGCGGGGGTGGCCCGGCAGCATTGCGGCACGACGGGCCACCTGGAAAATTGCCAGGTCGGGGTGTTCCTCGCTTACGCCAGCCCGAAAGGCCACACCCTCGCAGGACCCGGAATTGTATCTGCCCCTGCGATGGATCAGGGATCCCAAACGGTGCCGAGAGGCAGGGATTCCCGACACGGTGCGCTTTCAGACGAAATGCGAGCAGGCCCGCCAGATGATCGAACGTCTCAGGAAAGCGCAGATCCCGTTCGCCTGGGTAGTGGCCGATACCGTCTACGGCGGGAATGAGGATCTGCGAGCCTTTCTGGAAGCGCATGGCTACTCCTTTGTGCTGGCGGTGGCCTGCGATGAGCCGGTCGAGGTCCAGACGCCGGAGGGTCTCAAACGGATGACGGTGACTGAGGCCGAAGCCTCCTTCTGCCATGAGGAGAAGTGGCAGCGGCTCTCGATGAGTCAGGGGACCAAAGGGCCACGGCTGTTTGATTGGGCCGTGATGCCGATGCTCTCTCGGTGCGCCGATGATGGCCGACACTTTTTGCTGATCCGCCGATGTGTTGACGATCCGAGCGAGAAAGCGTACTACTTTGTCTTCGCGCCACTCGGTACCACTCTGGTCGAGATGGTCATGCTCGTGCAAGCCTGCCTGGCCGGGATCTGTGCAGCGGCCAGCGTCTCTTCTGCTGAACGGATCACCGACGCAGAGACCTCCCCCTTGCTTCCTCTGACCATTCCCGAAGTGCGTCATTTACTCGCCTGCCTGCTCTGGCCCCTGCCTCGCAGCCCAACGCTGCTGCTCTCCTGGTCCTGGTGGCGGCGCTGTCATCAGCGTCGAGCCAGTTATTCTCATACCCAACGTCGTACGACGAGGAAATGACCCCTCAAGCCTTTCCCTGTTACTTTCTAGGGAAAAATACCCGTATTTTTCCCTGTATTTCGGGACACATCGCGCTGCTGTCCTTTCTGAAAGGAGCGTTTCATGACCAGTCTCGCCTTCATGGAGTGTTGTCAACGGCTCGCCGTGACCCCCAAAACCTTGCGCCAATGGCTGGCCCAGGCGGAGATGTCGCTGCACCCTCATCCGACCGATGCGCGGATCACCTGCTTGGCCAGCGAACAGCTCCAACTCTTAGCTGCTTTGCATGGCCGTGTGCTTCAGCCATCAGGATATCCACTTGTCGGCGGTGGATTGGGGTCTGGTGAGACCACCGACGCTGATCTGCGAACACGAATGGTTCAGCTCGAAGCCCAGGTTACAGCGCTGCAAACGCAGCTCACTGACCTGACGTTGCAATTGCTACGCGAGCGGGAGCAGCGCACCGAGCAGCGCCTGCAAGCTCTCGAAGCTCAGCTCCGTGTGGTCAGAGATGATGCTTTGGCTCCGCTTGCTGGCTCTGCGCCTTGTGTGCCAGAGCAGCAGGAGATGCCTTCCTTGGTGTGTCATCCGACCGAGAAACGAACGCCACTCATCCCTCTGATCGAGTATGGAGCCAGAGGCCAATACGTGCTGATCAGTCCAGAGGAAGGAGAGCTGTTGATCACGCCTGATTCGCCGGAATGGTTTGCGTGGCTGGCATCCCTCGCTTCGTTTCGGTTTGTAGGGAAGTCCGGTCGTTTTAGCGCGCGTCGAGGATACAATCGTGGTCCCAACCGGAGTTGGTACGCGCAACGAGGGATTCACCAGAAGAATTACAGTAAATATCTTGGCGTCAGTGAACATCTCACAACTGTTCGTTTAGAGCAAGTTGCAGCACATTTCCAATCCTATCTGACGTTGCGCTAAATATTTGAGAGTAAGCACTCTCTATCCCCTTCTCCTCGAAAAGAAGTGCGGCTGTAGTGAGCCCACCGACCAGCCCACCGACCAGCCCAAAGACCAGTCCGCCGGCCAGCCCAACGACTAGCCCGAAGGCCAGCCCCACAACTATCCTGCCGAGTACGGTGTAGAAGGTCTGTGACTGTTTCGTCGCAAGCCAGGTGGGTTGCAACCGTTCCAGATAGAACTCCGTGAGCGAGTACTGCTGCATGCGCTGTGCTAACCAGGTTAACCACTGCCGCGTCTGTTGCGGGGTGAAATAGCCTTTCGTTGCTCGCTGTGCCAAGACGCGCTCGACGTAGCGCTCGAAGATCTGCTGCTGCTGTTCCGTGGCGGTCCCGAGCTTGGGTAGGTCCTCGACCGCTTTGTCACGATAGGTCAGGGTGACCACACTGAGCATGAGTGGCGTGCTGATCAGCTGCCGGAGGATCGGATGGCTGTGCAGCGCAGCGTGGACAGCCTCCATCGGCTTGCCCACGCGCTTGAGATAGTCGAAGACCTGCTGCTCTTGTAATGGCTGGACCTCCACGGCACTGGGCAGGGCCAGTTGCGCCTCTTGCACCAGATAGGCTCGACTTCGAGCACACACGACCAGCGGCACGAAGTGTGCTCCCCGGTAGGTGTTGATAGCCTCAATGCAGGCCGCGCGGGCCGATTCCTCTACCTCATCAAGCCCATCGAGCAGCAGGAGCCATTGGTCCCGCTCAAGCCACGCCTGGCCGAGACGAGCTGGCACACTATAGACGAGCTGCAACTGATCGATGAGCCAGGCAGCGAACGCCGGCTTTTTGCTGGCCCAGGAGGAGAGGTTCAGGATCACTGGAATGGGATGCGCCGGGTCCGCTGCCGCCCGTGTCAGTAACGCACTAGCCAGGTCAAGCAACAGGGTGGTCTTGCCTGCTCCCGGTTCCCCAAGGACGAGCAACCCCCCAGCCGCCTCATCGTAGGCCTGGACAATGGAGGTCCCAGGTGGAAGTGGTTGTGCCCCTGTCCCTCCGCTCCGAGAGAAGACGAGCTGCGCCGCGGAACGGGTCACATCGGTCCGTTCATGTAGGTCCAGCACCAGCATGGCCGCGCCTTGCAAGGAGTGGGTCAGCCGCCTGCTATACTCGGAGCGGAACGTGCGGAGCAGTGCCGTGCGGCTGCGCTGCAAGAGGTCGGGAGCGATCGCCCCGTGCTGGAGGACAGGAGCATCGTCCAAGCGCTTGACGAGCACCCAGGTGACAACCGTGAGTGCGAGCAACAGCAGCGAGACGACAAGGCTGAGAACCCAATAGTGCCCCACCCAGTCTAGTACGACGCCGATAATGAGGGTGTGTGGATCCATCCGCCTGGTGAGAAAGAGGACCGTGGGAAGGATACCGACCAGGACACCCAGGATGATGGTCCCCCAGAGGAAGCGTAGCACCAGCCACAGCCACCGAAGCGGATGGATCCACCATCGTCGAGTGCTTGCGTGTGCCTCAGGCTGCGCCATCGTTGGTAGCTCCTTCAGGAAGATTGCAGGTGTGGTCTTCCTGCGTCCTCACTCTTCAGATGGAGATCACCCCTACAGAGAACCCTTTACATAGAGAGTATATACTATCGTTCCATGAGGAGCAAGAAGAGACGAGACGTTGAGCAGAGATGAGGAGAGTTCCCATGCATGAGAGGTATTTCGAGCAGAAATGGCCCAAATCTCAGCAAGCATTGTCAAATACCAATTAAGGTCTAATGCTATACATAGGTCCCTCATTTTATTGAGGATTCGTAAGCCACACACATCATGCCAAAATACGTCGGAACCTCGTACGAGAGCACTTCACCGCGAAAGTTCGTTCCCCTGATGGCGCCGTACAGGTTGAGAATTTGACCGTAGGAGTCGGTCGAAGCGCGTTTGAGCCAGTCGAGATCGAACTCCAGGAGCCTGGCCAGGTCCTGCGCTTTTACTGCATCAATAAGAGCAATATCGAACTCCTTTGATGCGATATCGTATCCGTAGGGGCCTTGCGCGTCGTGAGCATGTCCCAGGTCAGCGCTGGCAACTAATACAATACGACGGTTGAGCGTTTCCGCCGCTTTCCTTATAGTTAGGCCAAACGGCACAGATTGTTCCCATGGTATGTTGCCGCGATCGGGGCATGCAATCACTACCCTGGGCTGCGGATCAAGCGGCACACCCAGAAACCAGAGGGGAACGAGTGCGCCCCAATCGAGCGGCTGCCAGAACTGTGTTTCGTCCGGTACGGCATAGCTCAGGCGCACCGCCGGCACATCGAGCGCGCGAGCCTCCTCGACGATAGCTGCGTTGAGTTCTTTATCCACCTCGAAGGTCAGCGTGAAGCTGTGCCCGTTGCTCTCCGGCTCCGGGCCAAGCGTTCCCTGCACGCGCCGGTTATTGAGCAGCGAGAAACAGCCATCGACGCGGTGTCCATGCGGCGTAATCACCACCAGCGTCTCCGGCTGCGCAGCCGCCACGCGCCGTCCCAGATCTTCCATCGCGGCGCGCGTGGCAAGCGCCTTCTCCGCTCCTTTTTCCCCCAACAAGGGAATAATCATGCTGCCGTGCGGAGCAATGCAGGCAAATATGAGGCCGCTCATCTTTCCCCTCCTGAAAAAGCTACAACTGTTTCCCGACGCGGGGCGATGCAAGCATCCCCACTCCACACAACTCCACTCCATTGACTCCAACAAAAGCGAAAAGCCCATCCCTCACCCGGCCTTCCTGGGCGACGGCCGGGGCCCTGGCGCACAGTTGCGCTGAGCATAGCGGGCCGTCTCGCGTGGCCGCAAGGCTT
>Ga0070707_100001832_pt1 | contig 20419 bp, 22 predicted proteins | sample KBSK5502metaG_FD_65468 | JGI IMG/M metagenome (GOLD analysis project Ga0070707, IMG submission 65468) | Corn, switchgrass and miscanthus rhizosphere microbial communities from Kellogg Biological Station, Michigan, USA - KBS K5-50-2 metaG | ecosystem: Host-associated > Plants > Roots >...
GGACGAGCCGGGGACGGTTACCGGATCACGATCGGAGACGGTCGATCCACCGACGAGCTGGTGGAGGCCGGCAAGTACGGCTACGCCCATTCGTGCGTGACCTCGGATAACTTCCCGGCGAGGCACTTCGGCGAAAAACAGGTCCGCGAGATCGTGCTCCTCGAGTTCGATCACGACGTCACCTCGGAAGAAGCCATTGCCGAGGCCGCCCGGCTCGGCCTCGAACGGCCGATGTACGAGGATGCCCTCTACTTCGGGATCGCATATCCCGAGGTGCCACGTGACCGACCGGTGATCTTCCTTCATGATCCCTGGTTCGGATTCTTTGGCCGCCGGGACATTCTCTGTCTCTGGAGCAACGCGGGCCGGCGGGAGCTCGGCCTCGAAGGCTTCGACGCTGCTTGGAGCCCGAGCCATCGGTTTGCCTTCGTTGCGGTAAACCGGCGTGCTCGATGACTCTGGGACGGGCGGGTCCTGTCGCCGCGGGCGGCCCCGCGCGACCGGCGTCGTCACCCACTCGCCCGAACGCAACTCTTCAAGCTGCGGACGGGACTCGGGGGGCCCACTTCGCGCGGCCGCGCAAGCCCGGCCGCGGCGCCACCCGCCCCGTCTCGGCATCCTCGTTCGTGAGGAGCTAATGGATCATGTGGATTAGCGCCCCGACCACTTAGGCTTGCGCTTCTCCACGAAGGCGCGCGCCCCCTCGACGCGGTCTTCAGTGGTGCGAAGGAGAGTCGCCAGGTCATTCTCGAGCCGCAGGCCGTCGGCAAGCGGCAGCTCGATCCCCGACACTACCGCTTCCTTCGCGTAGCGCAGCGCGATGGGCGCCTTCTCCGCGATGGATTTTGCCAGGGCCTGCGCCGACGGCAGCAGCTCGGCCACCGGCACCACGCGCTCCACCAGCCCCAGGCGCAGCGCCTCGGCAGCCGACACGCGCATGCCCGTGAGGATCATCTCGAGCGCCTTGCCCCGCCCCACCAGCCGCGGCAGCCGCTGGGTGCCGCCGCCGCCCGGAATGATGGCGAGATTGATCTCGGTGAGGCCGAGCTGGGCGTCCTCGGCGGCGACGCGGATATCGCAGGCCAGCGCCAATTCGAGCCCGCCGCCCAGGGCGAAGCCCCGGATGGCGGCGATGATCGGCTGGGGACAGCGGTCCATTTCTCGGCGGAAGTCGAGGCGTCTGCGCTCTTCGCGGAAGCGCGTGGGCACCGGCGGCTCGAGAAACTCGCGGATGTCGGCGCCCGCGCAGAAGGCGCGCTCGCCGGCGCCCGTCACGACTACCGCGCGGACGGCCTCGTCAGAGCGCAGGCCTGCGAAGAGCTCGAGCAGCTCGGTGCGCATGGCATTGTTCATGGCATTGAGCACGTCGGGCCGATTGAGCGTGATCGTCGCCACCCCGCCGGCCAGCTCGTAGCGAATGGTCTGGTAGCTCACGCGGGCAGGTCCTTTCCGCCGACGACGCCGCGGCGGGCCAGCTCGGTGATCTCGGCGTCCCCGTACCCCGCGCCCCGCAGGATCTCGCCGGTGTGCTGCCCCAGCACCGGCGGCGGGCCGGGGTCCTGCCCGGGCGTCTCGGAGAAGCGCAGCGGCAGTCCCATCATCTTGAGCGGGCCAACCTCCGGATGCTCGTACTGGACCACCATCCCGCGCTGGGCCACGGCGGGATCGGCCATGAAATCCCGGAGCGGCTGGGTGGGCGCGGACGGGATGTCGTTCTCGGCCAGGATGCGCAGCCACTCCACCCGCGGCTTTGAAGCGAACGCCTCCTCCATCAGCGGCGTCAGCGCGTCGGAGTGATCGCGGCGGCCGAACCAGGACGCGAAGCGGGGATCGTCCACCCACTCGGGCTTGTCCAGCACCTTGCAGAGCTTCGCCCAGAAGGACTGATTGCCGCAGGCGAGGAAAAACCACTCGCCGTCGCCCGCGCGATAGAGCCGGTAGGTCGGCGTGTCGCGGTAGACGATCTCGCGCCCCGGCCAATCGACGAAGTTTCCCGTTTGGAGCGCGAGCACGCCCTGGAGCAGGGAAGTCCACACGTGCTGTCCCTTGCCCGTGCGCTCGCGCACGTAGAGCGCGGCCAGCACGGCCTGGGTGGCGAGGGCCGCGGTGTAGTAGTCGGTGATCGGGATGCGCACGTACTGCGGCGGGCCGCCGAAACCCTGGAGCGTCATCACGCCCGCCAGCGCCTGGAGCACGGGGTCGTACCCGGGTCGGTCGCGGTAGGGACCGTCGGGCCCGAAGGCGGTGACGGAACAGTAGATGAGCGCGGGGTTGATCCCGCGCAGCGTCGGGTAGTCCACGCCGAGCCGCTCGACCACGCCCGGCCGCATGTTCTCCATCACCACGTCGGCGGCCTCGGCCAGGCGATGAACGATGGCGCGGCCGTCGGGAACCTTCAGGTTGACGGCGATGGAGCGCTTGCCGCGGTTCCAGCCGAAGAAGCCCGGCAGCTCGCGGAAGGAGTCGCCCTCGAGCGCCTCGACCTTGATCACGCGCGCCCCGAGGTCGCCGAGCTGCATCGCCGCGTAGGAACCGGCGATATACGACGTCAGATCGACGACCGTGACGCCGTCGAGCGGAGCGGTCATGCGTGAGCGGACTGGTGCCGGACGATCAGCTCCCGGTGGAATTCTGCGTCGCCGTACAGCGGCTCGAGGGCCTTCGCCCGCTTGAAGTAGAGGTGCAGGTCGTACTCCCAGGTGAAGCCGATGCCGCCGTGCACCTGTATGGCGTCGCCGCACACCTTGCGGGCGGCGTCGCTGACGTAGGACTTGCAGATCGAGGCGGCCAGGGCCGCGTCCTCGGCCCCGGCATTGAGCGCCCAGGCCGCGTAGTAGACGGCCGAGTGCGCGTTCTCCACTTCGAGCAGCATCTCGGCGCAGCGGTGACGGATGGCCTGGAAGGAGCCGATGGGCTGTCCGAACTGCTCGCGCACCTTGGCATAGTCCACGCTCATGTCGAGGCAGCGCCGCGCGGCGCCCAGCATCTCTGCCGAGGTCATGACGGCCGCACGGCGGAGGAGGGAATCGAGCAGCGCTCCCGCCGCTCCCGGTGCGCCCACTAGCGCATCCGTCTTCACCACCACGCCGTCGAGGCGCATCTCGGACCAGCGGCTGGCGAGATCGATGCCGACCATGGGCCGTATCGTCACGCCCGGCGCCTTCGGGTCCACGACGAAGAGCGAGAGTCCCTCCGGGGCCCGCGCCGGAACCAGTACGAAATCGGCCACGTGGGCCCAGGGCACGAAGCGCTTGAGGCCGGAGAGCTTCCAGCCGTCGCCGGTCTTGGCCGCCGTGGCGGTGGTCGAGGCCGGATCCCAGTCCAGCGCCTCCTCGAGCAGCGCCGCGGTGGAGCGCGCTTTCCCCGAGGCAATGGCGGGCAGCCACTTTTCCTTTTGCGCGGCGCTGCCGCCCAGCAGGAGGCCGAGCCCGCCCAGCGCCACGCTGGCGAAATACGGGCCCGGGTAGGCCGCGCGGCCGAGCTCCTCGAGCACCAGCGCGAGCTCGACCAGCCCGAGCCCGGCGCCGCCCTGAGGCTCGGGGAACGGCAGCCCCAGCCAGCCAAGCTTGGCCATCTCGCCCCACACGGCCTCGCCATAGCCCTTGGGATCGTCCATCATGGCGCGCACGTGGGCGGGCTTGCAGTGCTCGTCCAGCGCCGAGCGCACGGAATTGCGCAAGAGAGTCTGGTCTTCGCTGAACGAGAAATTCATCGGGCGCCTCCGACGCGGTCGGCGCGCGTTTCCTTGGGCAATCCGAGGATGCGCTCGCCGATGACGTTCTTCTGGATCTCGGACGAGCCGGCGTAGATCGTGCCCGCGCGCGACCAGAGGAAGGCGTACGCCCAGGTGCCGTGATCGCCCACGGCGGTGTCGATCTGAAGGCGATACTCCTCGGGCTGGCCCTCGGTGAGCTGGCCATAGGGCCCCAGGATCTCGAGAGCCAGCTCGAGGAAGCGCTTCTCGAATTCCGAGTACGAGAGCTTGGTCAGCGAGCCGCCCGCGCCTGGATGCTCCCCACGCTCGAGCATGGTCAGCACGCGGAGGGCGCCGTAGCGCTCGACCTCGAGCTCGGCCCAGATGCGCCCGAGCTTCTGGCGGACGACGGGGTTGTCGATCAGGGGGTGGCCGTGGCGCTTGAGCCGGCGCGCCGCCTCGACGAGCCGGCTGTACTGGGTGGCGTAAGTGGTGATGCGCGCCAGCGCGCGGCCGCCGCGCTCGTAGCCGAGCGTGGTCTGGGCGATGGCCCAGCCTTCTCCCAGCGCGCCGATCTGGTCCGATTTCTCGACGCGCGCATTGGTCATGAACACCTCGGAGAACTCCGAGGAGCCAGTGATCTGCTTGAGCGGCCGCACGTCGATGCCCGGCTGGCGCATGTTGATCAGGAAGCAGGTGATGCCCTTGTGCTTGGCCACGCCGGGATTGCTCCGCGCCAGCAGCAGGCCCCAGTCGGCGATGGAGCCGCCGCTGGTCCAGATCTTCTGCCCATTGACGACGAAGTGGTCGCCCTTGTCCTCCGCGCTCGAACGCAGGGCGGCCAGGTCCGAGCCGGCATTGGGCTCGGAGTAGAGCTGGCACCAGAGCTCCTCGGCCGTGAGGATCTTTTTCAGGTAGCGGCGCTTCTGGGCATCAGTGCCGTGGACGACGATCGTGGGGCCGACGATGCCGATCCCCAGGCTGTTGGTGGGCGCCGGCGCATTGGCCCGTGCCATCTCGTCGGCCACGATGGCCTGTTCCATGGGCCGCGCCCCGCCGCCGCCGTACTCCTTGGGCCAGCCCATGCCGAGGTAGCCGGCTTCGTAGAGCTTGCGATGCCAGGCGCGCCGATCCTCGAGGGTCTTGATCTCCGCCCGCGGCAGGTTCTGCTCCAGCCACGCGCGGACGTGCTTGCGGAAGGCGACGTCCTCGGGAGTGTAGTTAAGATCCATTGCGGGGCCTCCTGATAAGGATAGGCCCGGTTCTATCACGCGATGGGGAGGCGGTCAACTTGGCGGTCGGGTTGGTCGCGTCCCGATTTGGCGGCGGGCGATTCCTTATTTCTTACTGGCTCTCTTCGGGTCGTCCTCCGGATTGACAAAGTTGACGACGAATGGCGCGACCCCAAAGACCTCAACCAGATTTCCGGCACTGTGAAGGCCAAAGTGGCGGGCGCCCGCCGGCACCGTCGAGTGCGCGCCCACCTTCAACTCCTGAAGCTTGGTCGCATCGAACTTATCGCCGCGTGCCATCCAGAAGGAGCCCTCCAGCACCGTCACGTGCTCTTCGGTCACATGCCAATGCGGGGGCACTTTGACCTCTCCCTGGGTGCGGATGCGGATCACATAGAGCCCGCCCTTCTTGTCCGGGTTGCCAAAGACGACGGCCGATTCCACGCCGGGTATGAGCGGCTTCCAGACCAGTTGATCCGGCGTGACGATGTGGCTCGCCGCCGGCTTGTTGGCGGCGGGCTTTGCGCCCTGCCCAAAGGTGAAAATGGGCATCAGCACGACCGCAACAGACAAAATCAGAATCCTGACCTTCATGGCCACCCTCCCTCTGGGCATTGCGTCCGGTGAATTCTCACGAAGTTGTAGCACGGGAAGTGCGGAGCCACACCATTGAAGATTTTCCGTGGTTCGGGCAACGATCTCTAACGAGCCCGGGCGAGGTATACTGCCGACCATGAAAACCGGACTGATCGTCCTCATCGTGATCGCGGTCGTGGTCTTGGGCGGCGTGCTGTGGGCGTTCGGCGTTTACAACAGCCTGGTGCGCCTCGACCAGCAGGTGAACGAAAAGTGGGCGCAGGTCCAGAACGTCTACCAGCGGCGTGCCGACCTGGTGCCCAACCTCGTCGAGACCGTCAAGGGCTTCGCCACCCAGGAGCGGACCGTGCTCGAAGAAGTCACCAAGGCCCGCGCCAGCGTGGGCGGGATCAAGGCGACGCCGGAGCTAGTGAACGACCCCGCGGCGATGAAGAAGTTCCAGGACGCCCAGAACCAGCTGGGCGGCGCGCTGAGCCGGCTGCTGGTCACCGTCGAGCGCTACCCGGAGCTCAAATCCAACCAGAACTTCCTCGCGCTCCAGAGCCAGCTCGAAGGGACCGAGAACCGGATCACCGTCGAGCGCATGCGCTACAACGAAGCCGTCCGCGATTACAATACCCGGCTCAGGGTCGCCCCCGGCAGCATCGTCGCCCGGATGGCAGGCTTCAAGGAGAAGGCCTTCTTCGAGGCGACGCCGGAGAGCCAGGCCGCGCCCAAGGTGAAGTTCTAGCGGCCGAGCGGGAGGCCCGCGGTGCGCCTGAGCAGGCTTGCCCTCCTCGCCCTCGTGCTTTGCGCGGCGCCCGCCGCGTGGGCGGCGCTCAAGATCCCGCCGCCACCCGACCACCGGATCAACGATTACGCCGGCGCCCTCGCCGCCGCCGACCGCGAGCGGCTCGAGGACAAGCTCCGTCAGCGGGAGCGCGGGAGCAGCAACCAGATCGTCGTGGCCATCTTCCGGTCGCTCGAAGGCGAGAGCCTCGAGGACTACTCCGTGCGCCTGGCCCAGTCCTGGCGCATCGGCCGCAAAGGGCTCGACAATGGCGTGGTCTTCCTCATCTTCATCAACGACCGGAAGATGCGCATCGAGGTCGGGTACGGCCTCGAATCGAATCTTACCGACGCTGTCTCGTCGTCGATCCTGCGTGACGTCGTCGCGCCGCGCTTCCGCGAGGGCCGCCTCGCTGACGGCATCAGCGCCGGGCTTGACGCCATCGATCAGGCCATCGCGGGAACCTACCGCGGGCCGCCGTCTCCCGCCCGCCGCCAGCCCGCGACGGACTACTGGGCGATCTTTTTCCTCCTCTTCGTCATCGCGGGTCTGGCCTGGATAATCGTGCCGGCCCTTTTGTTCTCGCGGGCCACTCGCCGGCACGGCTGGACCGGCGGGTCTTCCGGTTGGGGCGGGCCCTTCGTGGGTGGCGGATTTTTCGGTGGGGGCGGGGGCGGAGGGGGCTTCTCCGGCGGCGACTTTTCGGGCGGCGGCGGCGGATTCGGCGGCGGCGGCGCGAGCGGGAGCTGGTGATGGCCCGCCATCCGCGCTGGGCCCGCCGATTCATGAGCGTCGCCGACCTCGATGCCGTCGCGCGCGCGGTGGCGGAGGCCGAGCGGCTAACCTCGGCCGAGATCCGCCTCCACCTCGATCATCGCTGCGCGGGCGATGCGATGCAGCGGGCGATAGAAGTGTTCGAGCGGCTCGGCATGCACCGCACCGCCGAGCGGCACGGCGTTCTGATCTACGTCGCGGTCGCCGACCGCAAGCTGGCGGTGATCGGCGACGCGGGCATCCACGAGCGCGTCGGCGAGGCGTACTGGCGCAAACTGGTCGCGGCCGTGACGCGACACTTCGGCGAGGAGCGCCCCCGCGACGGCTTCATCCATGCCATCGCCGAGCTGGGCCAAGTCCTGCGCCGGCATTTTCCGCGCCGGCCCGACGACACGAACGAACGGCCTGATGACGTCAGCATCGGGTAGCTTCTAAAGGCTTCCAGAGCCGAGAAAAACCTACCCGGTAGAACTTACCCGTGCGCCGGATCCGACCCGGCGCGCCCCCCCTCCATCCTGGAGCAACTCCTGCTGTTTCCGGTACTTAGCCCGCGCGCCTTCTCTGGCATGCCCGTTGCGGCATACACGGGTGAGGGAGCCGTTTGCGGAGAAGCACTTGCAAAGAAAGGAGGAGACCATGAAGACCTACGCTGCGGTACTCATCATGGTCCTTGCGTTGGCCGCGCTTGGCTGCGGCAACAAGATTCGCACGGGCCTCGAGTATTACCCGGTCACTCAGGCCCAGGACAAGTAGTTGATCGCGACGGCGCTGGGTTGCGAGTAGAGCCGGCATCAGAGCGCCGCTCGACGGCGCATGACCCGGCTCAGCTCGCCGATGGCGCGGGCGAGTCGCCCGCGCAAGGAGGCAAGTATGCTCTGGACGATTTTCGTGGTGCTGTTGGTCCTGTGGGCGCTGGGGATGGTGAGCTCCTATACCCTCGGCGGGTTCATTCATCTCCTCCTGGTCGTGGCCATCGCGGTGGTCCTGATCCGGGTCATCCAGGGCCAGCGGCCGATCTGAGCGGCGTTCCACCGGTCATCGACAACCTCAAACCTCAGACGGGGCAATGATGAATGACGTGATGCGATACGTGGTGCAGCAGCAGCTCAAGCCCGAGGGCCTGTCCGGGATCTCGAACGAGCAGATCGATCAGCACTGGGCGCTGTACGAAGGCTATGTGAAGAATGCCAACGCGCTGCTCGATGCCCTCGACAAGCTCGAGATCGGCTCCCGCGAATGGGGCGAGCTCAAGCGGCGGGCCGGCTTCGAGTTCAACGGCATGATCCTGCACGAGTACTACTTCGGGAATCTGGGCGCCGGCTCTCGGCTGAGCAGCAGCGGCGAGCTGGCGACCGATCTGACCAATGCCTGGGGAACGGTCAAGGTGTGGCGCGAGGACCTGGCCAAGACCGCCGCGATGCGCGGCAGTGGCTGGGCGATCCTCTACCACGACTCCGCGGCGGACCGGCTGTTCAACTGGTGGGTGGGGGATCACGAGATCAACCATCCGGCCGGCTTCCATCCCATCCTCGTGCTCGACGTGTGGGAGCACGCGTGGGTCGTGGACTATGGCATCTCGGGGCGGGAGCAGTACATCAAAGCCTTCTTCGAGAACATCAACTGGGACATCGTCGCGCAGCGGCTCCGGACCAGCAAGGCGGCGCATATCGCCGCCTGCGTCTAGGGCTTCTTGACCGGTGACGGGGCGGGGGTTTATTTTCCCCAGCGGACGCTGAATCCGGCGAGCGCCGCCCAATCCGGCCCGCGTCCGGTCAACGTGGTCCGCATCGCCGCGTCCACGGCAATGGACTCGGTCAGAAGATAGATCACGCCCACCGTCATGCCGAGCAGCTCGCGGCCGTCGCGCTCGTCCTTGGAGTGGAAGAACAGCTCGACTAGAGCCGACAGCCGCGGGCTCACCTCGTAGCTTAGCGATACCGAGGCCAGGGCCTGGAGCAGATAGCCCTCCGGGCGGCGCTGGCCGATCGCCGCGAGCCCCAGATTGGCGTCGATGCTGAAGTCGCCCGGCAGCGGCCGACTCAGCAGGAGCAGCAGGCCGAAGTCCGCCCGCTCGCTGCCGATCGGCGCATCGGCGGTCGGCAGCTTGACGAAGGGCTGGAGTGCCAGCGCCGGCCAGCCTTCGCCCTCCGCAGGATCGAAGAAGCGGTACTTCAGACCGAGCGTGACATCGCCCCGGTTCAGATCCTCGCGGTCGTTGCGGAGCCAGACCACCGGCTCCGCGTCCACGAACATCTCGAGCCGGCTTGTCAGCCCCGCGCGCAGCGTGCTTTGAAGCGCCAGCCTGCGCTCGGTCGGGCTGCCGCCCTGGCGCGTGCGCTTGTACTCGACGCCGGCTTCCAGCTGGTAGCCGCCGGGGGCGATGGTCTCGGTGCTGTTGGTGAGATCGGGGCGGTCGGGCGCCACTTCCTGGCGCGCCCACGCCATCTCGGCCGGAACGAAAGGCGAAGAGAGAAGCAGCAGAACGCCGATCCGGCGCGCGGCAGTCGCCACGCGATCTAGGCCGACGAGAGGAGATACTCCTCGGCGGCGGCGAGGCCGGCGCCGAGGCGGACGTCCACGCCGAAGCTCTTGAGCGTCAGCTCCACGCCGGCGAGCCCGCCCAGCAGCTCCAGCTCGTTGAGGCTCCCCAGGTGTCCGATGCGGAAGACTTTGCCCTTGACGGCGCCGAGGCCCACGCCGAGCGACAGGCCGAGGAATTTGCTGGCATGGGCGATGTAGGCGTCCGAGTCCTTGCCCGCCGGCATCTTCACCGCGGTGAGCGTATTCGAATACTCGGCCGGGTTGCGGCAGAGCAGATCGAGTCCCAGGGCGCGGACGGCCTTCCGGCACGCCTCGGCAAGTCGGGCGTGGCGCTTGAACACGTTGGCCAGCCCCTCTTCGTTGAGCATCGCGAGCGCCTCGCGCAGGCCGAAGAGCAGGAGGGTGGCCGGCGTGTAGGGGAACTCGCCGCGCTTGTTCCGCTCGATGACGGGCTCCCAATCCCAGTACGAGCGCGGGCATTCCGCTTTCTCGGAGGCGGCGATGGCCTTGTCGCTGGCGGCCAGGATGGCCATGCCCGGCGGCAGCATCAGCCCCTTTTGCGGCCCGGTGAGCGTGACGTCCACACCCCACTCGTCCATCTTGAAGTCGATGGAGGCCAGGGACGAGACGGTGTCCACCAGCAGCAGCGCCGGATGGCGCGCGGCATCCATGGCCGTTCGGACGGCGGCGATATCGCTCGTCACACCGGTGGATGTCTCGTTATGCACCGCGAGCACGGCGCGGATCTGGTGGGCGCCGTCGGCCTCGAGTCTTGCCGCCAGCTGCGTGGCGGGAATGCCGTCGCCGTAGGGGACTTCGAGCCGGTCCACCTCGAGGCCGTACTCCGCCGCCACTTTCGCGAAGCCAGTGGAGAAGTGGCCATTGATGCAGCCCAGGACGCGGTCGCCGGGCGAGAGCGTGTTGACGATGGCCGCCTCCCACGCGCCCGTGCCGGAGCCCGGGAAAAGCAGGATGTGGCCGCGCGTCTTGAAGATGTCCTTGAGACCGTTCAAACATTCGTGCACGAGCGCCGCGAAGCGGGGCCCGCGGTGATCGATGATGGACTCCGACATGGCCCGCACGATGCGCTCCGGCACCAGAGTAGGCCCGGGGATCTGGAGGAACGGGCGTCCGGGCATCCTAGCTCCTGATCCAGGTTTCCGAAAACGCCAGGAAGGCGGTGCTGCTCTTTCTGCCGGCGAAGTCGCGCGGGACCGGCTGGCCGCGAAGCGGCCGGCCATTGACCGCGGCCGTTACGCGCCCGGCGTCAACGAACAGACTGTAGAGCTCGTGACGGCCCGTGGCCGATTTCTCTTTGGGCAGATCGACCATGAACGGCTCGCCCAGCTCCTCCCACGACAGCGTCGCCTCGATCCCGTCGCCTTTGACCCATTCCATGTAGCTCGCGCGCTGATCTCCCGAGGTCTCCACGGCCGTGAGCGGAACGTACCGCATCGAGCCGAGCGCCGGCACGCCCTTGAATGAGCCGAAGGAGGTGACGAAGTCCTTGACGAGCCAGCGGGCCAGCGGGTCGTTGTCGGTGACGCAGACATTGAGCGCCTCCGGCAGCGACGTGTTCAGCATGGGCGATTCGAGCAGGACGAGGGCGTGGCCCCGGCCGTGGGGCGACACCACCACGCGGAAGAAGCTGACGAGCGCCACGAACGGGCCGTCGGCTTTTTCCTTGAGGTACATGCCGGGATTCTCTCCGGACCAGTCCACGGCGCCGGGGCGAGCGAGAGGGCGGTCGGTCATGGGGCCCTATGATACACCGTGGTAGACTCGCCCAGCCATGACCCGATCCGAGATTCCGACGCCGGCGCTGCTGGTGGACCTGGACCGCCTCGAGCGCAATATCCGGAAGATGGCCGCCCACGTGAAGGCCGCCGGCAAGAAGCTCCGCCCGCATGCCAAGACCCACAAGTGCCCGGAGATCGCGCGGCTGCAGATCGCGGCGGGCGCCGTCGGCGTGTGCGTCGCCAAGGTCGGGGAGGCTGACGTCATGGCCGCGGCGGGGATCCGCAATCTGCTGATCACCACCGAGGTGGTGGGGCCGGAGAAGATCGGTCGGTTGCTCAAGGTGCTCGAGCGCCAGGCCGAGACGCTCGTGGTCGTGGACCATCCGGACAATGTCGCGGAGCTGGGAAAAGCGGCGAGCCAGGCCGGCAGAGTGCTGAACGTGCTCGTGGACGTCGAGGTGGGCGGCCGGCGCACCGGCGTGGAGCCGGGCGAGCCGGCGCTGGATCTCGGGCGCCTCGTCATGTCTCAGCCGGCGCTGAATCTCCGCGGGTTACAGGGCTATGCCCCGCACTGCACCCATGTCGTGGGCTTCGAGGAGCGGCGTCGGACCTCGCGGCGCTGCATGGCCCGCCTGATGAAGACGCGCGAGCTGTTCGCGAAGCACGGGCTGCCGGTCGAGATCGTCAGCGGCGGGTCGAGCGGGACGTTCAATATCGACTCCGAGCTCGCGGGGCTCACCGAGCTGCAGGCGGGCTCCTACTGCGTGATGGATCTGGACTACCGGCGCATCGGCGGCGCGACGGGCCCCGCCAATGACGAGTTCGAGATGGCGCTGACCGTGCTGACCACCGTGGTGAGCGTGCCGAGCGAGGAGCTGGCCATCGTGGACGCCGGCTTCAAGGCCTTCTCCACCGACAAGCCCTTCGTGCCCGAGCCCGTCGAATGGCCCGGCGTGGAATACTCCTGGGCGGGAGACGAGCACGGGCGGCTCACGGTGACCCAGCCGGGGCGGCGGCCGCCGCTCGGGGAGCGCATCGAGTTCTTCCCCCCGCACTGCGACCCGACCATCAACCTCTACGATCGGATCTACGCGATGCGGGGCGACAAGGTCGAGGCGGTCTGGGAGATCTCGGGGCGCGGCCGCTCCCAGTGACCCTCGGCTAGCCCGCGAAGCTCCCGGACCGCTGCGTCAGCGAAAGCGAGGGAGCCAGCGTGGCACGCGCCGGCAGTACTCGTCATACGCCGCGCCGAACTTGCGCCGCAAGGTGGGCTCTTCATAGATCAGCACGAAGGAATGCACGACCAGCCACATGATGCCGGCGTACAGGAGTAGCCGGCGCGACTCGAAGAACACGCTCTCGCCGAGCAGGACAAGCAGGACGCTGACGTACATCGGATTGCGCACGTAGCGGTAGAGCCCTTGGGCCACGAGAGCCCTCGGTGGATCGATGGGGGCCGGCGTGCCCAGTCCCTTTGTCGCAAAGTCCCACGCGCACCACAGATAGCCCAGCACGCCTCCCGCCATGGCCGCAATCCCGACGAAGCGCACGCCCCCTGGCATGAGCGGCGCGATGTCCGACTGCGCGGACAGAATCCGGTATGGCACGTAGCCGGCGATCGTGCCGGGCACCAACACGGTGAAGATCAGAGACTTTACGAGCGCGGCCGTTCTGGCAGATCGGGCTGACACGGCCGAGCCTATGCGGGGCGCGTGGAGAGAGCCAAGGCGGGAGGCTGACGCTAGGAGCTGAGCGCCTGCGCCGGCGGGGGCGGATCCGCGCGCTCCCAGTAGCGCTGGAAGACCTCCCAGACCGCATCGGGGGTCTGGGCCTGGAAGATCTCGGCCCGGCAGTACGTCGCATGGCCCAGCCCTTCCGTGTACCACGCGAGGTGCTTCTTCATCTGGACGAGCGCGTACTTCTCCCTGAAATGCGTCTGGATCAATTCGCAGTGTCGCGCGATCATGCGCGCCTTGTACTCGCGCTGGACCGCGGGCCCGAGCGCGTCGAAGCTCGCGTCGAAGATCCACGGGCTTCCGAGCGCCCCGCGTCCGATCATCACGGAGTGGCAGCGTGTCTCGGCCATCATGCGGCGCGCCTCGGCCATCGAGCGCACGTCGCCGTTGCCGGTGACGGGGATTTGCACCGCTTCCGCCACTTCGCGGACGATGGTCCACGGCGCCTTGCCGGTGAAGCGCTGCGAGCGGGTGCGCGGGTGCACCGTGATGGCGTCCACGCCCTCGCCCTCGGCCATCTGGGCCACCTCGACCGCGTTGAGATGCTCGTCGTCCCAGCCGCCGCGAATCTTGATCGTGAGCGGCACGGAGAGCGCCTTGCGCAGGGCGCGCAGGATGAGCGCGGTGCCCGCCACATCCCGCATGAGCGCGGCGCCCTTGCCCTTGGCGGTGATCTTGGGCATCGGGCAGCCCATGTTGAGGTCCACGATATCGGCGCCGAGCGTCTGGCAGCGCTCCGCGGCGCGCACCAGGAGCTCGGGGTCCTTGCCCAGGAGCTGCATGGCCAGCGGGCGCTCCTCGGGGTAGTAGGCGGCGATCGCGTCGGCGTGGGGATGGTTCATCAGCAGCGCCGCGGCGTCCATCTCTTCCGTGGTGGTCAGGCCGCTGCCGCACTCGCGCGCGATCAGCCGGAAGGGCGCGTTGGTGACGCCGGCCATGGGGGCCAGTCGTGTCGCCGCATTGATCTCGACATTGCCGATCTTCATGATTTGGGCCGGGCGCTCAGGCCCGGTTCACCAAGTATACGCCGGCCGAGATGATCAGACCGCAGGTCACGAGCAGCGCGGTGATGGGTTCGCCGAGCACCAGCCAGGCCAGCAGCGCGGTGCAGATGGGGATGAGATAGGCATAGGCGCTGGCGGCGCCGGCGGTGAGCCGCTTGAGCCCGAAGCTGAAGAGGAGGTTGGAGCCGACGGTCACGGCGACGGCCAGATAGAGGACGAGCGCCCAGCCGGTGGGGCTCAGCCGGAGCGCGGCGGCCGTCACGGCCGGGGCGTGGCTCACCCCCGTCGTCACCGCCAGGACTCCGGCGCCGATCAGCGAGACATGCGCCGTGACGAGCATGGCATTGCGATGGCGGATAAGATCCTTGGAGCAGAGGATGTAAGCGATCCAAGCGAAGGAGTTGGCCACCATGAGCACCATGCCCAGGACGTGGCGCTCCCCGCCGCCCGCGCGCCGGCCGAGCAGGACCAGCGCCAGCGTGCCGGCCAGGGCCAGCCCGAGGCCGGCCAGCTGGCGCGGGCGCGCGCGCTCCCCGAAGAGGAGCGCGGCCAGCAGCAACACCCAGGCGGGCTCGGTGAGGCGCACCAGCGAGGCATTGGCCGCTGTCGTGAAGGACAGCGCGTAATAGAGCGTGAGGTTGAAGATCGGCACGACGGTGATGCCGCCCGCCAAGAGGAGCCACCGCTCACGTCGCGAGTAGGGCACGGCGGATCGCCGGAGGACCAGCGCGTACGGCGCGTAGAGGGCGCAGGCAATCGCGTAGCGCAGCCAGGTCAGCGTGAGCGGGTCGATCTCCCGCAGCACGACCTTGATCGCGATGGCATTGGACGCCCACAGCAACACCGCCAGCAGCAATGCCGTCGCGGCGCCGGACGGGAGGCGCGTGCGCCCTTCCGAGTTGGACTCGACCACTAGCGGCGGATCACCCGGAACGACCGCATGGCAAGTGCCCACCGACGGCAGCGTCCGGGTACCGGGCTGCGTCAGCGAACCTGCACCTCGGCCACGGCCCAGGTGCGGTTGAACGGGCGCAGGACTTCCAGGCGCAGGTCGCCCTTTGTGGCCGGCTCGAACTCGAAATCATACGTCTCTCCAACGGCAATCACCAGCCGCGCCTCTTGTTCGATCGCCTGCGCCGGCGGAAGGTCCTCGCCATCCTTCGCCACCGCTCGCCAGCGCGCGGGAGAGGAGCCGGCGAGCAACGAGACCTGGAACCCGTTGCCGTTTGCAGTGATGTTGATGAAACGCAGGCGGTATTTCAGGCCGACTTTCAGACGCAGCGGCTCAGGCTGCGCGCTGCCATTCAGAAGAATGGGAGACTTCAAATCAAGGGCACCACCGAGGCCGATCACCACCGGTATGTCCGTTTCAGGATCGAATGTCTGTCCCGGCCGAAGGACGATGAGCGGACCGTAGAGCCCGCCCGTCAGCTGCAGGAAGTTGTGCCAGTGCGTGTGGTAGATGAACGTTCCCGCCCTCGGCGGTGTGAACCGCGCGACGAACGACTGCCCCGGCTCGATCGACGGCGTCACCTGGGCTCCCATGCCGCCCCAGCCGGGCACGCCATCGTAATAGCTGTCGAGCTCAATGCCATGCCAGTGAATGGCTGTGGGTTCCCGCAATTGATTGACGACCGTGATTTCGACCGGCTCGCCCCGCGTCAGGACGAGAGACGGGCCAGGCACAGTGGCAGCTTCGAGTGCCGGCGGCTGAGGACCTTCCTGTAGTTGAAAGACGGTGGCCGCAGGGGAACGGTCAGTCGCGGGCCGCTCGCGCGCGAGCAGCGTCAGCTTGCGCGCCGGCACGGTGCTTGTCGCAGGGCTCGCTGACCGTGCCCCCGGCTGCACGGTAATCCCGAGCACCAATCCGGCCATGCCGGTCGAGTCCCCCGCGGCGTGATGCACCCCCACGGCGGGCCGGAGCCCCGCCCCGGGCACGATCGGCTCCAGGTACCGATACTCGGCGGACATGTGCATCAGCATATGACAGTGAAATATCCATCGGCCTTCACGCTCGAGCAGCAAGGCGATAGACCTCGTGCCCCCCGCGGGGATCCGCTCGGTGACAGCCAACCGCTGTTTCTCGGCCGGGAGGGCGACGTTGACCTCACCGTCGCCTTCACTGCTCACGCGAAAGTAGGCGCCGTGCAGATGCAGCGGGTGGGGCTCGTACGAGCCGTTGATCCACCGCCAGCGAACGGGCTGGCCTACGTCATACGTCAGCCGCTCGGTATAGGGCCAGGACTTGCCATTGATCACGGCGATTTGCTGGCCGTTGCGCGGCGAGGCGCCTCGTACCCCCAGGTCGAACCAGACCCCAATCACGAACACACGGTCAGTGGCGGCTTCTCCCGTCGGATCCACAATGAGCGCGCCTGACAGCTGGCTATCCGCAAAGAAGCGACGATCCAGGGGCCTGTCTGTGGTCGTGGCCCAGTAGTGGTACGTGCCCGGCGCGGTCAACTTGAAACGAACCTCGCGGACCTCGCCGGCTGGAATCTCGAGCGGCTTCTTGCCGTCGCCGGGCCGCCCGTGCAGGCCGTACACGCGCGCGGTGCCCTTTTCGAGCACATTGCGCACGGTGGCTCGCACCTCCGTGCCTTCGGGCACACGGATCAGCGGGCCAGGGATCTGAAGCGCACGTCCCGCTTCCGCAAACGCCTGCACGACGACGGTCGGTCCTGTTTCGGCTTCCGGATACCAGTCGCCTTCGCGGATCTCGAGACGGACCGTGAGAACGCCGTCCCGGAGCTGACCCGCGGGGGAAAGGTTCCGATTCGCCTCGATCCGCGGGAGCGTCATGTGCAACGCTTTCGAGCCTGCTGTTTCCGGCGCGCGGGCGCATCCGAGGGAAATAAGCAGCACGGTCACCGCCGCACCGATACCAGAGCGCAGCACACGGCGGAGACGGCCAGTGAGAATAGAAGCCTGCCGAACACGGTTTCCGCGGCGCACGCAAATATTCACGTGGATCTCCTCGCTAGCGGGAAAGCGTCTGCTTGTAGACGACGCCCCCCTTCATGACGACGTGGAGGTTGTCCGGGTTCTGGAACAGCCGCAGGTCCTTGAGCGGGTTGCCCTTGACCACGATCAGATCGGCGTACTTGCCAGGCTCCACGCTGCCGATGTGCTCCTCCATGCGAAAGATCTCGGCATTGACGCGCGTGGCGGAGAGCAGCACCTCCATGGGCTTCATCACCTGCGCCTTCAGCTCGAGCTCCACGGTGCGCTGCGACTGCATGTCGCCCAGAAGATCCGAGCCCGAGCCGATCTTGCAGCCGGCCCGATAGGCGTAGGTCAGTCCCTCGACGCTCTTCTCGCGCGCCATGTTGATCTTCTGGAGCTGGTGCTCGGTGATGCCGTAGGCCTTGCCCTCGCGCGCGATGGCCTCGTAGGTGACCATGGTCGGCACGAGATAGGCGCCGGCCTTCTTGATCTCCTTGGCGCCGGCCTCGTCGATCAGGTTACCGTGCTCGATGGAGCGGACGCCGGCCTCGAGCGCGCGCCGCACGGCGGAGCCCGAGTAGGCATGCGCCAGGACATACTTGCCCACCGCCCGCGCTTCCTCCACCGCCGCGCGCATCTCCTCCACCGTGTATTGCGTCGTGTCCAGCTCGTCCGAGGGCGACATGGCGCCGCCCGAGGCCATGAGCTTGATCTGGTCCACGTCCCGGCGAAGCTGCTCGCGCGCCGCCTTCCGCACCTCGTCGGGCCCGTCGGCGATCACGCCCACCATCCCGACGCAGCAGTCGATGGGCTCGATCCATTCGGAGCGGCGCCGCTTGTCGCCGTGGCCGCCAGTCTGGGAGAGCACGCGGCCCGACACCAGCATCCGCGGTCCGGGGTAGAGGCCGCTCGACACCGCCTCGCGGAAACCGTAGTCGGCGCCGCCCGCGTCGCGCACCGTGGTGAAGCCCTGCATCAGCGCCTGCTCTACGCGACGCAGCGACTTGGCGGCGATGAGGCTCGGCGGGTTGTAGCGGTGCTGCTCGGCGATATTGCCCTCGACCGCGCAGACATGCACGTGGGCGTCGGTGAGGCCGGGCATGAGGGCGCGGCCCTTCAGATCCAGCGTTTCCACCTTGCCCTTGAGCGCCCCGATCTTTCCCGAGCGCACGACATCCTTGATGCGCTCGCCCTCGACGACGACGGCGGCGCCGTCAATCGGCTCCTTGCCGGCGCAGTCGATCAAGAACGCGTTGGTGAATACCGTGATGCCGGCCATGGCTGTCTCCTCTCAAACGAGCGGTGCGCAGCGCGGGAATTCTAGCAGGCTTTGGCCTGACGCGGGGCGGCAGGAGTCCTGCCCGACGGCGGGCGGAATGCCGTGGCGGTGGGCCGCCTCCGTGGGGCCAACTGTCTGATTCTTTGGACATCAGACGATGGCACGGCGAGTGCGTATCTAATGTGAGTTTCGGGGCCGCTCGAGTTCAGCCGAGGCTCCGTAACCGATCGGCCGGCGCAGGGGGGAACGCGCCGATGAGGTGCAGCAATGCAGTGGGATACTTGGTACGACCTGAGCATCCGTGAGCTGAACGAGTCGACCGACCCGGCGAAGGAAAAGCTCAACGAGGCCGCGGCGGAGACGGCGGCCGCGCCACCGGACCCCTCTGAGCCCGAAGAGGACGACGAGCCGGCCGCCGCCTGAATCGCTCGGTTCCTATCGCGCGACGACCTTCGCCTCGTACATCCAGATCTTTTCGTCCGCGCGCGGCGCCCACTCGATCCAGTTGGCCACGCCGTAGAGGTCGTGCTGTTGCCAGAGAAAGACCCAGGGCACCTCGTCGCGCACCATCTGCTGCAGCTCGGCCCAGGCCTCGAGCCGCTTCTTGGGATCCACCACGATGACCGCCTGGGCGATCTTGGCCTCGATCGCCTTGTTGCCGCCGTAGGAGGAATACGTCTGGTTGCCTTGGAAGAGCGACTCGATCACGTTCTGGGCGTCCAGCGATGGCCCCCAGCCCAGGAAGAACATGTCCCCGGTAGTGCGGTTCTTGATCTTGTCGAGATGCACGCCCCACTCGTTCACCACCACGTTGACCTTGATCCCGAGGCGCCCTAGCTGGGAGGCGATGGCGAGGGAGACGTCCTTGTCGAGAGGATAGCGCCCCGAGGGCGTGTCCAGCGTGAGCGCGAGCTTGGCCGGATCGATGCCCGCCTCCTTGAATAGCGCCTGCGCCTGGGCCGGGTCGTACTTGAGGCATTGGGGCTTGGGCGAGTAGTCCACGTTGAGCGGCGCCAGCGGCCCGCACATCTTGGTCGCGCGCCCCTTGAGCACCTGCTGGATCAGCTCGTCCACGTTGACGGCGGCGTGGATGGCCTTGCGCACCTTCAAATCCTGCAGCGGCCCCGGCTTGAGGTTGACCAGCGCCAGGTAGTTGATCCGCGAGGACACCGTGCTCCGCACCTTGCCCTTGCCGCTCTTGTCCACCATCTCCACCGCCTGCGGCGGCACGTCCTTCATGATGTCCACTTCGCCAGCCAGCAGCGCCGCCAGCCGCGCGCTGAACTCGGGGATGAAGCGGAAGGTCACCCGGCTCACGTCGGCGGGCCGCTGCCAGTAGTCGGGATTGCGCTCGACGACCAGCTTCTCGTCGCGGGCCCACTGGACGAAGCGGAAGGGGCCGGTGCCGATGGGCTTGGCCGCCAGCGCCTGCACGCCCTGCTCCTTGAGCGCTTTGGGCGGCATGGGGAGAAAGTCCGTGCCGGCGATCCGGTCGATGAGACTGGGCCAGGGCTTCTCGGTGATCAACCGGACCGTGTAGTCGTTGACGATCTGGACGTCCTTGATCAAGGCCCAGCGTGGCGCGAAGTGAGTCTTGTTCGCGGGATCCTTGATGTACTCCATCGTGGCCTTCACGCTCTGGGCATTGAAGGGCTCGCCGTTGTGGAACTTGACGCCCTGTCGCAGCGTGAACTCCCAGGTCGTGTCGTTGATGATCTTCCAGCCGGTAGCCAGCATGGGCGCGGGCTTGTAGGTCTTGGGGTCGCGGTCCACCAGCCGGTCGTACATGTGCTCGACCATATTGTTCGTGGTCCAGTCCACGATGGTGTCGGGCAGGAGCGTGCGCGGCTCCGCCGCGAAGGCGACCACGACCTCCTTGGACCGGGCCCGGTCCTGCGCCGCGCCGGGGACGGCCAGGCCCAGCACGGCGACCAGCGCGGCCAGCATCGTCACGAATCGCATGGGTGAATCCTCCTTGAGTCCGTCAGCGTGTGAGCGTCTTGACGTAGCGAAGCACGCCCGGCTCGTTCTCGTACCCGATCCGGCGCAGGGAGTCCCAGAAGCCGATGCCGAGCGGGCAGAGCCGCTGGAGGTTCTCGAGCGTATCG